>JACCEC010423142.1_pt1 | contig 115315 bp, 107 predicted proteins | sample 7450121 | NCBI WGS metagenome assembly JACCEC01 (sample SAMN15323455, study PRJNA562643) | freshwater metagenome | isolation source: river surface water | place: USA:Blue River Watershed | collected 2017-08-18
CCGATTTTCCAAAGACCCGCAATCATCAAAAGCTGTAACACTGCAATGATGGCGAGATCCGCTTTGCCGAACCATACCGCTGTCGAGCGCACACCGATTCTTAGATCGTCCTCTCGATCGACCATGGCATAGTACGTATCGTAGATCAAAGCCCACAATACCGTGACGGCGAAGATCCACCAGCCGATCGGTGGAACATGACCTTGCACTGCTACGAATGCCATTGGCACGCCCCAGCCGAAGGCCACGCCGAGATACAACTGCGGTGCCGGAAAAAATCGTTTGAACAGCGGATATGTCAGCAACAACAATGCCGCAATCAGCGCGTAAGCGGTGACTTGCCACCCGAGAGTCAGGACTAACGCGAGCGATCCGAGCATCAGTACTGTGAAGAGAGTCAGCGCTTCGTAAGGCGATACCCGTCTTGCGGCGAGAGGTCGATCACGAGTACGTTCGACATGCGGGTCGATGTCTCGATCGGCGAAATCATTGACGATGCAGCCTGCCGATCTGGTGAGAACCGTTCCGGCCAGAAAGACGGTGAGGATCCAAAGCGGCGGCAAGCCATCCGCAGCGATCCAGAGAGCCCACAATACAGGCCAAAGCAAGAGCAAAATGCCAATCGGCTTGTCGAGTCGTGTCAATAGCACGTATTCGCGCCAACGACGCTGCCACGCTGCACTCATCTTGAACCAATGCTCGGCATGAAGACTTCGTAGAGATCGAACGGCGCGGCTTCGATCCGAAATGCCGAATGCCGTACCCAAAGCGGGCGCGGTGCGAGTCCAGCATGTTTTAGAGCACGCTCAACGAGCCACGTATCTGGATAGGCTTGAGCAAAACGAAACGGCGCGCGTTCCAGCGAGGTTTTTTCCGCGATCGCTTCGCCGAGCGTACGTTCGCCGATTCGCGTCAGCCAGTCATGTCGTTTCGCAGTGTCAACCGGAATACGAGTGTGTGCGAACAACCACACCGTGTTGTCACAACTCATGTCGATTTCACGCACAAACTCGTCACCGCAACGACGCTCGTTCAGCAAGCGCATCGAAAATTGATCTGCAGCAGCAGCGCGAATTCGCTGCGTCAGAAGACCAGGCGTCAACAGCCACTCGCGATGTATTTCGTCACCCTCGTAGCAGTTGAGCGCTGAGGCGGGTAGCCACATGACCGATGAAGGCAACGGCGCAGGCAAACCGTCCGTTGCTGAAGTCTTGAGCTCAGCCGATGCGGCCATATTTATCGTCCGATCCAATCCAGCGTGCCGTGAGAGGTGCGATTCTATCTGGATGTTGTGCGAGCAGCGTCTCGGCTGCGCGATGCACCTCCGGGAGTAGGTCGACATCACGTGCCAGATCCGCCACGCGCATCCGTGCCAACCCGGTTTGTCGAGTGCCGAGCAATTCTCCAGGTCCTCGCAACTCGAGGTCGCGCTGTGCGATGTCGAAACCATCGTTACTGTCGCGAATGGCGTCCAACCGCGCGCGTGCCAAGGCGCCGAGCGGTGCCCGGTATAGCAGCACGCAACTGCTTTCATGTGAGCCGCGCCCAACACGGCCGCGTAATTGATGCAACTGTGCAAGACCCATCCGTTCGGCGTTTTCGATCACCATCACGGTAGCGTTGGGCACGTCTACGCCAACCTCGATCACGGTCGTCGCGACTAGCAGTTGAATGCGACCCGCCTTGAACTCGAGCATCACGGCTTCTTTTTCTTTGGCTTTCATACGCCCATGAACCAGACCGACCCGGAACTCCGGTAAAGCCTCGGTCAAGGATACCGCCGTTTCTTCGGCGGCCTGACATTGCAACTCTTCGGACTCGTCGATTAGCGGACAGACCCAATAAGCTTGTCTGCCCACGCGGCAAGCTGCCGCGATTCGTGCAACGACCTCGTCGCGACGCGTCTGTGCGGCGACGACGGTTTTGACGGGAGTTCGGCCGGGTGGGAGCTCGTCGATGATTGATACGTCGAGATCCGCATAAGCCGTCATGGCCAGCGTGCGTGGTATCGGCGTTGCCGTCATGATCAATTGATGAGGATGTCGGTTCTCATGTAGGCCCTTCTCGGCAAGACGCAGTCTTTGCTGAACACCGAATCGATGCTGCTCATCGACAATGACGAGTGCGAGTTTGGAAAACTGCACTCCATCCTGGAAAAGTGCGTGAGTGCCCACCACTAATGGCAGATCACCTGCGGCGATAGCCTCAAGCGCACTGCGCCGCGTTCGGGCGGGCTGTGATCCCGTGACAAGCCCAACCGTGATGCCGAGAGGCCGGAACCAGGCATCGAGATTTTTTTGATGCTGCTCTGCGAGCAGCTCGGTGGGAGCCATCAGCGCAACCTGACAGCCACTACCGATCGCGCGAGCGGCCGCTGCTGCTGCGACAACCGTTTTGCCACAGCCAACATCACCCTGTACCAGACGAACCATCGGTTGTACTTGCTGTAGATCGCGCTCGATATCGTCGAGACTGCGTTGCTGTGCGCCTGTCAGTGCATAGGGCAACGATTCTTTAAAACGAGCCGCTAAGGCGACGGTGTCGTGTAGGGGTGTCGCCGAGTCGGTGCGCGCCGTATCGCGCAATCTGCGCATCACCACGTGGTGCGTGAGTAATTCTTCGAAAGCGAGTCGTCGCTGTGCCGGATGGCGACCTGCCTCAAGTTCATCGAGTGCCACATCGACCGGTGGTCGATGTACGAATTCGAGAGCGGTGCGCAGCGAGGGAAGTCCGAGTGGTTGGAGTATCGACTCCGGTAACCATTCGCGCACCCCCGCAGTATCAAGCTCGCGCAGCGCAAGTCCGATCAGCATGCGCAAGCGTCCTTGTGTCACCCCTTCGGTCATTGGGTAGACGGGCGTCAATCGATCTTCCAGAACGCCCGGACCTTCGGCGACACGGCGGTATTCGGGATGGACGATCTCAAGGCCGAGCGGGCCACGTCGGACTTCACCAAAGCAACGGATGCGTGCACCGCGCGCCAGGCCGTCTTGTTGTGATTTCGAGAAATGAAAAAAACGCAGCGTCAAAAACCCGGAGCCATCGGCGAGGCGACATAGCATCTGTCGTCGCCGGCGAAACACAATCTCGGTGAGCAAGACCTCACCTTCGATTACGACTCGACTACCAGGTAGCAACGAGCCGATCGGTTGAACACGCGTACGATCTTCGTAGCGTGTGGGCAGTACGAAGAGTAAGTCTTGTACCTGCTCGACGCCGAGTACAGCCAAACGCGCTGCCAGTGCTGCACCGACGCCACGCAAGGCGGTGACGGGGCGCTGCTCGCGCGGATCCCCCATATGGATGACGATCTACCGGCTCAGTCGAGGTGCAGTATGCAATCGATCTCGACGCGGGCCCCTTTCGGCAATTGCGAGACTCCGAGTGCGGCGCGGGCAGGCCACGGCTGCGGGATATATTGCGCCATCACTTCGTTCACTTTCGCGAAGTGAACGAGATCCGTGAGGAACACGGTGACTCTGACGGCGTGACGTAAGGAACCGCCGGCAGCTTTGGCGATGGCCTCGAGATTGTCGAAGACGCGGCGGATTTCCACTTCGATATCGCCGCTCACGAGTTGCCCCGTCGCCGGATCGAGTGGAATCTGTCCTGAGATGTAAACGGTCGGACCGACACGTACTGCCTGCGAGTAGGTGCCGATGGCGGCGGGTGCGTCTGTCGTGCTGATGATCTGTCGGCTCATGATGAGGTCTCCGCGGGAAACGACCGTGAACGTACGGAACCGGGCGCGTCAGTCTTCTCGGGTCCGCACGGCAAGTGTACGCGAGAGTTTGAGGACATCGGGCATGTGACGAATCACACGTATCACGCGCGCCAGATGAGTGCGGTCCCTGACCTTGACCTCGAAAATGAGCACTGAGGTTTCTGCATCACGCTCTTCGAGCGCGACGTGCTCGATATTGGTTTCGGTTCCGGCGATGGCGGCTGCCACGGCGGCCAAAACGCCCATGCGGTTGGCGACTTCGACCCGCAGTTCGCTGCCGAAGAGTCTTTCAGGCTTTTCCGCCCAAGCGACCGAGAGCCACTTCTCAGGGTGTTTCCGATAATCGTCGACGTTCGCGCAGTCTTCGCGATGGACGATGATGCCTCGGCCGCTCGAGAGATAAGCGAGGATCGGATCGCCCGGCACCGGATAACAGCAGCGCGCGTAGCTGACGAGTAGTCCTTCGGTTCCGGCCACCGACAGCGGTGCGGGCGCTGCGTTGCCGGCATCCAGACTGTCATCGAGCGAGTCACTTCCCGCTTGCATAGGATTAGCGGGACCCAGTCTTCGCGCAATCAGGGGCGCGAGGCGCTCGCCGAGCCCGACTTTTTCGAACAGCTCGTCTGGGTCGACCATGCCGAGTTCGCCTGCGGTGGCCGCCAGGGTCATCTCGCTGATATCGGTCAACGAGAGATTGAACTCAGCCAAAGATTGATTGATCAGTCGCTGACCGAGCTCGATGGCCTCCGAGCGACGCAAGCTCTTCAAATAATTGCGGATAGCTGTTCGGGCTTTGGCCGTTACGACGAAGTTCACCCACGCCGGATTCGGCATCGCGCCCGGTGCCGTTACGATCTCAACGGTTTGGCCGTTGCGCAGCTGCGTCCGTAGTGGCGTCAGTCGACGATCGACCTTCGCAGCGACACAACGATTACCGATATCGGTGTGCACCGCGTAGGCGAAGTCGACTACGGTTGCGCCACGAGGGAGCCGCAAAATCTTACCCTTAGGGGTGAAGAGATAGACCTTGTCCGGGAAGAGATCGACCCGGACACTTTCGAGAAACTCTTCCGACGAGCCGCTCTCCTGCATGGATATCAGATTGTTGAGCCATTCACGCGCCTGCGCCTGCTCATAGGCCGGTGAGCCATCACCGCTCTTGTATTTCCAATGCGCGGCGATACCCGACTCTGCCACGCGATGCATGTCGCGAGTACGTATCTGTGCTTCGATCGGCAAACCGTTGGGGCCGAACAAGGTGGTGTGTAGCGATTGGTAACCGTTGACGCGGGGAATCGCGATGTAATCTTTGAATCGACCCGGCATCGGCTTGTAAGCCCCGTGCACGACGCCGAGCGCGCGATAGCACTCATCTGCGCTTGCGACGACTACGCGCAAACCATAGACATCGACAATTTCAGAGAGCGCGGAGCGTTTTCGAAGCATCTTCTTGTAGATGCTGTACAAGTGCTTTTCCCGCGTATCAACTTCGGCTTCGATACCGGCTTTGGCAAGCGCAACGCTGATGTTTTCCGAGATCTTTCCCAAAAATTCTTTTTGATGACCGCGCGCACGCTTGATGGCTTTTTCGATGACTCGATAGCGCTGTGGATAAAGAGCGCGGAACCCGAGGTTCTCGAGCTCGAGTTTCATCGCATAGAGTCCGAGACGCTCAGCTAGAGGAGCAAAGATTTCGAGAGTCTCACGAGCGATGGCGCGCCGACGGACCGGCGACATGCCCTCGATCGTACGCATGTTGTGCAGTCGATCGGCGAGTTTGACCAAGATGACGCGTAGATCGCGCACCATCGCGAGCAACATTTTGCGGAAGGATTCCGCTTGCGCTTCTTCGCGACTCTTGAACTGGATCTGATCGAGTTTGGTAACCCCATCGACGATCTCGGCGACCGTTTCGCCGAAGCGGCGCGCCAGTTCTTCTTTGGCGACAGGAGTGTCTTCGATGACATCGTGCAGGATGGCCGCCACGATGGTGTCAGCATCGACTCTCAGACCAGCCAGGATGACGCCTGCGGCGACCGGGTGGGCGATGTAGGGCTCGCCGGTCTTTCTTTTCTGACCTTTATGAGCTTCGGCGCCAAATTCGGCGGCGATGCGGATGCGCTCGACTTGCTCTGCCGGCAGGTAGCTTTGCGCAGCCGCCAGAAGTTCCTTTAAGCCCGGCGTGGATCCGCCAGGCAGAAAACCCAGTAGCGTGCCGGCATAGCCCAAGCGTCAGGGAACCGAATCAGTCTCCGAGGCCAAATTGCGGCGCACGGAAGCCCGGATCGGGTTCCATGATGTCCGGCAACAGGCTCGGTTCCGGTTCGGGTTCCGGCTCCGGCTCGAGCAGCATCTCGGCCGTGATGTTCCCGGCAGCGATCTCGCGCAGCGCGACGACCGTCGGCTTGTCGTTTTCCCAAGGCACGGTCGACTCAGCGCCGTTTGCCAGTCGACGAGCGCGCTGTGAGGCGAGCAGTACGAGCTGAAAAATGTTGTCGACGTTTTGCAGACAGTCTTCGACGGTGATACGTGCCATGAGAGCCTCGGGGAATCCCCGAAAAACCTGAGAAAGGGTCTGTAAGTATAGGGGAAGTCAGGCCAAATCGGCAATTCAGGCCAGCAATTCGTCAAGCAGAGGGCGCAGTTGTGGCCGATCGGCTCGCAGCTCCCGACTGCCGTCGGCGATGACTCGCTCGAGGTCGCCAAGGGCGCGCTCGAAGTCGTCGTTGACGATGACATAATCGAATTCGTGGTAATGGCGCATATCGCTGACGGCATCCTGCAGGCGCCTGGCGATGACGGCGTCACTGTCGGTGCGGCGTTCGCGCAGACGCCGCTCGAGTTCGGCGCGTGACGGAGGCAATACGAAGATGCCGGTGCAGCCCGCTCGCCCGCTCTTTGGATCGCTGGTGCGTCGCCGGACCTGCTCGGCCCCCTGCCAATCGATTTCCAGCATGACGTCATGACCGCGACCGAATGCCTCGGCAAGCGCTTTGCGGCTCGTACCGTAGTAGTTGTCGAACACCGGCGCATATTCGAGAAAGCCGTCCGCCGCGATCATGGCCTCAAAGGTCGGCACGTCGACGAAATGGTAATCGCGACCGTCGATTTCATTGGGACGGCGTGGGCGGGTCGTATGCGATACGCATACCCTTAGATTCGGGATACGTTGCAGCGAGGCTTTGACGAGACTGGTTTTGCCAGCGCCGGATGGCGCGGCAATTACGAACAGTCGACCACCGGTGGAGGCTGTCATGTTCAAGCCGTCACTCGATGTTCTGAATCTGCTCGCGCATCTGTTCGATCAGCACCTTCATATCGACGGCGATGCGCGTGGTGTCGAGTTCCTGCGACTTCGACGACAGCGTGTTGGCCTCACGGTTCAACTCCTGCATCAGGAAGTCGAGGCGTCGACCTGCCGCTTCGGTAGCCGTCATGACACGACGTATTTCGACGAGATGGCCGTCGAGTCGATCGAGTTCCTCGTCGACATCGGCGCGTTGCAGGATCAAGGCGACCTCTTGTTCGAAACGCTCGGCATCGACTTGTACGGCGAGTTCGGCGAGTCGCTCGCGCAGCTTGTCGCGCCAACGCTGGCGCCACTCCGGTAGTCGCGTTCGGACCGAGGTGACCAATTCGGCGAGTGCGACACAACGTTGCTCAATGAGTTCCTGCAAACGTTCGCCTTCACGATGCCGGGCTTCGGCTAGTTGTCGCACCGTGGCCAAGAATAGCTGACGACAAGCGGCATGCAGACTTTCCGTTTCCGTAGCCTGCTCGCGCAGTACGCCCGGCCAACGCAAAACGTCGATCGGATCGATCGACGACAAGTGGCTCGCACCGAGGCCCTTCGCTGCCGCACGCTCGGCGATATCCCGGCTGCGTGCGAGTAGACGATCAACCGCCTCATCATCTACCAGCAGTTCACGCTCCGCCTCGTGCGAGCCGCGCAAGTGGATCGTGCAGTCGACCTTGCCACGACGCAGTTCGCGCGCGAGCGTCTGTCGCAGTTCGCTCTCGAGTGCGCGTAACTCCTCCGGCAGGCGAAAGCCCGGTTCCAGGTAGCGATGATTGACGCTGCGCACTTCGCAGGTCAGTTGACCATACGAGCCGCTTTGCTCGAGCCGGGCAAACCCGGTCATGCTGCTGATCATGTGAGCCCGATCATGTATAAAGCGCGCAGTTTATACCGGACGGATCAAGCCCATGTATCAAAGACCCAGCGGCCGTACGCCAGACCAAATGCGCGATGTTCGTTTCCAGCGTGGTTACACGCGCCACGCCGAAGGCGCCGTATTGGTGGAGTTCGGCGGTACCCGTGTGTTGTGCACGGCGAGTATCGAGGAGGGTGTGCCGGGTTTTCTGCGCGGCAAGGGTCAAGGTTGGGTTACGGCTGAATACGGCATGCTGCCTAGGGCTACGCACACCCGATCGTCGCGAGAAGCGGCCAAAGGCAAGCAAAGTGGTCGTACTCAGGAAATCCAGCGTCTGATCGGGCGCAGCCTGCGCGCCATTATGGATATGTCGGCGCTTGGCGAGCGTACCGTCACGCTCGATTGCGATGTGCTGCAAGCCGATGGGGGTACGCGGACTGCGGCGATCACGGGTAGTTATGTCGCGTTGGTCGATGCCTGCAATTTATTGATCCGTCGTGGCGTGCTAGGCGCTTCGCCGTTGCATGGGCAGGTGGCCGCCGTATCGGTCGGCATCTGTGGCGGTGTTCCGGTACTCGATCTCGACTACGCTGAGGATTCACAAGCCGAGACCGATATGAATGTGGTCATGAAAGACGGCGGCGCATTTGTCGAAGTGCAGGGCACGGCCGAAGGGCACGCCTTCCGCCGCGACGAACTCGACGCGTTGCTCGATCTGGCCGCGAGCGGCATCGATCGTCTGCATGCCTTGCAGCGCGCGGTGCTAGCTGCGCCGGCGGTATGACGCTGCCGGTACAGACACTGGTTCTGGCGAGCGGCAACCGTGGCAAGCTGCGCGAGTTCGACGAGTTACTGCAACCGCTCGGCTGGCGGGTTCAACCGCAGTCGGTCTTCGGTATCGAACCGCCCGAAGAAACGGAGCACAGCTTTCGCGGTAACGCGCTTCTGAAAGCCCGCCACGCCGCGCTGCACAGCGGTCAAGCTGCGCTCGCCGACGATTCTGGGCTCGAAGTGGATCTGCTCGGTGGTGCGCCCGGTGTGTATTCGGCAAGGTACGCAGGCCCCCAGGCTAGCGATGCCGATAATCTTGCAAAGCTGCTCGCGGCGCTTGCGGCGGTGCCCGAGGGCCAGCGCCAGGCGCGCTTTCGTTGCGTGATCGCGTTTGTGCGCTCGGCTGACGACCCTGATCCGATCGTCGGCGAAGGCGTTTGGGAGGGCTACATTCTTCCTGCACCGCGAGGCAGCGGGGGTTTCGGCTACGACCCTGTTTTTGCCGATTTGCATACGCACCTGAGCGCAGCAGAAATGTCATCGAGCGAGAAAAATCTTCGCAGTCATCGAGCGATGGCGCTACGTGATTTTCTCGCGCGCAGTTCGGGTGCCTTGGCGGCAAGCTCGCGCTAGAGTCGTGTCAGACGCGCCTGCCATTCCACTGGGTCTTTATCTGCACTTCCCGTGGTGTGTCAGCAAGTGCCCTTACTGCGACTTCAATTCCTACACACTGCGCGAGCCGCTTGGCGAGCGGGCCTACGTTGATGCGTTACTGCTCGATGTGGAGACGCAGCTTGAGTTGCGCGGTGATTTCATCTCGGACCGGCCCATCACCACCGTGTTCATGGGTGGTGGCACACCGAGCTTGTTTTCTCCCGAGTCGATCGGCAGGGTTCTCGATCGAATCAAAGAAATACATCCTGTTTTAGTCGATGCGGAAATCACGCTTGAGGCTAACCCCGCCACGGTAGAGCGCGGACTTTTCACGGGTTATGCCGCAGCCGGCATCAATCGGATTTCTTTGGGCGCGCAAACTTTTGATCGTGAGGCGTTACGTCGCTTGGGCCGAATCCACGTGCCTGAGGATGTGCATCGGTCTGCGAGCGAACTGCATGCGGCCGGAATCGACAACTTTAATATCGACTTGATGTACGGCCTTCCCGAACAGTCGGTCGAAGGAGCGATGCGCGATCTCGATGAAGCGATGGCTCTGCAACCGGCGCAGGTGTCGCACTACCATCTGACGCTCGAGGCGGGTACGCCTTTCGCAGCGCAACCACCCGCCAATTTACCGAGTGACGAGACGGTCGAGATCACGTTGCAGGCAGCGCTAGAACGACTCGAGCGGCGGGGTTATCACCAATATGAGGTCTCTGCGCATGCGCAGCGCGGACGTGAGTGCGCACACAATCTGCTCTATTGGCGCTTTGGCGACTACATCGGTGCGGGTGCCGGCGCACATGGCAAGTTGAGCCGGATCAATCCCGACACGGGTGAGCTCGAAATCCTGCGCAGTCATCAGACCCGCGAACCGCGGCGCTACCAGCGTGATCCCCGCGGCGCGATCACTTGGGCTGCCGTGCCGCTCGAGCAGCGACCGTTCGAGTACATGCTGAATGCGTTGCGCCTGGTCGAGGGTTTTGACAAGGTTGGCTTCGAGAGCACGACGGGCCTGCGTTATGTCGCGATCGAGCCTGTCGTCGCGAAGCTGCAGGGGCGCGGCCTTCTGGAGGCCGCCGGGGTGGGTCGTTGGCGGACCAGTGTGCTCGGACGGCGTTTTCTGAATGACATCTTGGTGGAATTCTTGCCGCCAAAACCGTGAGTTACGGCGTTTGCCGGGCGAATTCGCGCGTCAATATGCACAGTGGAGAAAAAATCGTTCCATGACGGCAAGAAGCGCTCTTTTTTGAGATATTGACGAAAAATGAAATCATAAGTCGTTGTTTTTAAAGTGTTTAACGACCGTGTCATTTTTTGATCGTGGGCGCAGAAAGGTGATTTCACCGCAGAATCGAGCCCCTTTTTTCGCCTCCTCCACAGACTTATCCACAGAAAATGTGAATAGATCGGTTGCTGCGCGGCGGGGCTTGTATCGGCCGGCCCGCGCCGCTATGCTGCGCGCCCTTTTTCCGCAAGCTTCGGCCTCGGTAGCACGATCATGAAACCTTCGATCCACCCGGAATATAAGGACATCACGGTGTCCTGCACCTGCGGCAACACGTTCCCGACCCGCTCGACCCTTGGGCAGGATCTCGCGATCGAAGTGTGCTCAAGCTGCCACCCGTTCTACACGGGCAAGCAGAAGATGCTCGACACCGCGGGTCGCGTTGACAAGTTCCGCAAGAAGTACGCGGCTGCCGCTGCGCGCTGAGAAAAGCGAAGCGCGTCGCTCGCGCATTGCAGTTGGATAAACGGGGCGCCTTCGGGCGCCTCGTTCGTTTCGGGGCTTGGCAGGGAACTTCTGTTAAGTTTGCGACGTCTTTCGTGCTGGAGGTCCCAAGGCATGATCGGCCGAATCACCGCGGTATTCGCCACTGTATTGGCGGCAACGCTGTTTGCGTTCGGGCCGCAGGCCCTCGCGCAGTCGGGCAAAGGGACGGCCAAGCAAAGCGCATCGGCGCGCAAGGCGCACGATCAGATCCTGAAGGCCTATGGACTCTACGAAAATCAGGCTTTGCAGGACTACGTTAGTCAGGTCGGTCAACGCGTCGCGAGCAAGAGCGAGTTGCCGAACGCGGAGTGGAAGTTCGTTGTTCTCGATGACGACTCGATCAACGCATTTACCACCGGTTGCTGTTTTATCTACGTGCATCGAGGTCTGCTAACCCACCTCAACTCGGAAGCAGAACTCGCTTCGGTTCTCGGTCACGAAGTAGCGCATGTGACGGCGCGTCACCCACAGGAACGCATGACGCGCGGTATTTTCGCTACGCTCGCTGCGACCGCGGCGGCGATCTACACTGGTTCTGGTGCCGTAGCGGATCTCGCGAATCTCGGTGCACAAGCTTGGATGCAAGGCTACGGCCGAGAGAACGAACTCGAGGCAGATCGCCTTGGACTGCAATATGCGACTCGTGCAGGTTATCGACCCGAGTCCATGGGTGAAGTGTTCGAGATGTTTCGACGCGGCGAGCGCTTCGAGATTGACCAGGCGCGAGCGGAAGGTCGCGAGCCGCGTATCTATCACGGCCTGTTTTCATCACACCCAGCGCCGGATAAGCGCGCCGTACAGGCTGCCAAGGTATCGGCAAATCTCGAGAATGGTCCTTCCGGCGGTTGGTTCGAGGGTCGCGAGGAATATCTTCGTCAGATCGACGGCATGACCTACGGCTCGAGCCGCGCGCAAGGCATCTTGCGCGGCAATCGGCTCTATCACGCCGAACTCGGTATTACGGTCGCATTCCCTCGCGCCTGGACGGTCGAGAACCAGCGCGATCGACTACTCGCCTACACGCCCAGGCGCGACACCATCATGCAGATCACGCTGCGGGACTATCCGCCAACGCAGTCGCCGCGCGAGTTTCTGTTTTCCCAGCTCAAAGGCGCGAGTCTCTCCGGCGGCGAGGCGATCAGCGTGAATGGCATGGAAGGCTATACGGTTCGAACATCTTCAGGCTCGCCACTCGATGGCGGCGCAGGTCCGGTGCGCTGGGTCGTGTTGTATCGTGGCAAGAGCGCGTATCTCTTCGCCGGTGCAAGCCGCTCGTCCCGTGGCGGAATTCCTGAGGCCGACGGTCTGTTCCGCAGTGTCGCCGAAACGCTGCGCGGCTTGCGCCCAACCGAGTATCCGCTAGCCGAGCCGTATCGCTTGCGCATGGTTACCGCGACTGCGACGACGACGATCGAGGATCACGTTGAGGCGATGCCGGATGGCAAGTTCCGCAAGGAACAGCTGCAGCTGATCAACGGTATTTACCCAGACGGCAAGTTGGCACCGGGTGCGCTCTACAAGGTGGTCGAATAACGCGGTCGCGGCTGAAAATTTCATCCGCTCTGCCTTGATTCCGAGCGCAAGGCGTGTCAATTTCGTCACACATCGTGGCGTGTTTGCCACGGCATTTTGCTGACGACGAACGACACCATGGCCAACAAGAAATTCGAACTGCTAGACGTCTCTTCCGGTAAGAAAACCGACCTGCCCGTGCGTGCAGGTACCATCGGTCCGGACGTGATCGACATCGCTGCCCTCAACAAGGATCACGGGGTGTTTACCTTCGATCCGGGGTTCATGGCGACGGCGAGCACCGAGAGCAAGATCACCTACATCGACGGTGATGCCGGCGTACTGATGTACCGCGGCTATCCGATCGAGCAGTTGGCCGCGCATAGCTCGTTCATCGAAGTGGCCTATCTCTTGTTGAATGGCGAGCTGCCAGACTCCAAGCAGTTGTCCGAATTCAGCGTGAACATCCAGCGACACACGATGGTCAATGAGTCGTTGCTGCGCATGTACAACGGCTTCCATTACGACGCGCACCCGATGGCCATGGTCAGTGCGATCGTCGCCTCGATGTCGGCGTTCTATCACGACTCGATGGACATCAATAACCCGCGTCATCGCGAGATTTTTGCCCATCGCATCATCGCCAAGCTACCGACCATCTCGGCCGCTGCGTACAAGCGTGCGTTGGGTCAGCCTTTCATCTATCCGCGCAACGATCTCGATTACTGCAGCAATCTGCTGCACATGTTCTATGCCGTGCCTTGTGAGCCGTATCATGTCGACCCGCTGGCGGCGCAAGCACTCGACCTGCTGTTGATTCTGCATGCCGATCACGAGCAGAACGCGAGCACCTCGACAGTACGTCTCGCGGGTTCGACTGGCGCGAATCCGTATGCGGCGATTTCGGCCGGCGTATCGGCCCTGTGGGGCCCTGCTCACGGTGGCGCCAATGAAGCCGTGCTCGAGATGCTCGAAGAGATCGGCACCGTCGATAACATTCCGAAATTCCTCGCGCAGGTCAAAGACAAGACCAGCAACGTGCGCTTGATGGGCTTTGGCCATCGCGTCTACAAGAATTTCGACCCGCGCGCGAAGATCATTCGCGAGATGTGTCACAAGGTGCTGGCCAAGATGGGTCGTGCGGATAACCCGCTGCTCGAGCTCGCACAGCGTCTCGAAGAAATCGCCCTCAAGGACGAATACTTCATCGCACGCAAGCTCTACCCGAACGTCGACTTCTACTCGGGCATCATCTACAGCGCCTTGGGCATTCCGCGCTCGATGTTCACGGTCATGTTCGCCATCGCGCGTACCGCTGGCTGGGTATCGCATTGGCAGGAGATGATCAGCGATCCGGGCTACAAGATTGGTCGCCCTCGCCAGCTCTATACCGGCCCCGCGCTGCGCGAATATGTTCCGATCAGCAAGCGCTGATCGGAACTAGTCCGTCGCCAGTAACCCTTCGACTTCGCGCAGATCGGCGCGGCGCATCGGCTTGCCATCGACCGGGCTGATGGGCGCCTGTCTGATGCCATCGATGTTGAACACCACGAGCTCTACCGGCTGATCGTCCACTTCGAGACGGATCGTCGGCTGTTGGGCGGTGCGATCAGCATCCAACCGTATGCGTCGCTCCCCGGTTTCGTGGGGTACGCCTTGGTCCATCAAGTCGAAGCTCAGCGTTTCAATGCGATCGACGAACACATGCAATACCACATCGTCGTGCGGCGTAGCCGTGCCCGTCAGAACGGGTCCAACGAGTCGTGGTTGAAATCGTTGCAGACGATGCATGACATCGAGCGCTACGGCACGCTGTCCCTGCAGCGTTTCGACATGTGATTCACCACCGAATAGGCGCTGATACTCCTGTAGTGCAGCTTCAATTTCGGTATTCCGCGGCAGCAGCGAGCCATCGACGACCCCGTATCGTTCTGCCGCTTTGCGCTTGGCAAGCAGAAAGTCGCGCACGCCATGCTCGGCCATGATTCGGGCGGCCTCTTGTGCCAGTGCTCGGCGCAGATGCTCAGCGCGCGGTGGCAACTTTTTCAAAAGAGCGGCTCCGCCGACTCCTTTGGTTTGGATTCGTCACCCTTGGCCGGATTGACGAGATCCTGTGATGCTCCCGCGGGCAGTCGATCGAGCATGAACGTTTCGAAGATCGCATCACGATCATCGGCGCCGGCGACCTCGCCCGTGACGGGTGAGATACGCACCTGGACGAGACCTTCAGGCACGGGCCAGCTTCGCACGGGCGTTCGCGCCAAGGCTACGCGCATGAAATCCACCCAGATCGGCACAGCGGTCCGACTGCCTTCCTCACCTTCGCCGAGAGGCTTCGACTGATCGAAGCCCACCCAGACGCTCGCGACGAGATCGGGGTTGTAGCCGTTGAACCAAGTATCACGCGCTTCATTGGTCGTGCCTGTCTTACCGGCGAGATCGCTGCGACCAAGCGCCAGCGCACGACGTCCGGTGCCTCGCGTGATGACCTCGCGAAGCATATCGGTCATCAGCCAGGCGTTCTGCGCGCTGATGACCCGTGGCGCGATTTCATTCGGCGCCTTGTTGCACTCGCCGCTATTTGAGGCGGTGCTATTCGCCTCCTCTTCGCCGCGAACGTCGACGGCTGTTGCGGCAGGTAATTGATCCGCGCAGCCGGGCGTCACCACTCGCGGTTTGGCTTGGAATACCACTTTGCCCTGCGGATCTTCGATACGCTCGATGAAATACGGCTGAACGCGATATCCGCCGTTGGCAAAAACGGTATAACCGGCCGCCACCTGCAAAGGCGTAGCGCTCAACGTGCCCAATGAGAGGGTGAGGTTGCGTGGCAATTTGCTGCGCTCGAAGCCGAAACGTTCGGTGTAACTCATGGCAGGCGCCATGCCTACCGATTGCAACACGCGAATCGAGACCAAATTCTTTGACTGCACGAGTGCTTCACGTAGTCGCGTCGGGCCGCTGAAATCCCCGCTCGAGTTTTCAGGGCGCCAGGCTTCTTCCATGTTTGGATCGTCGACGACGAAGGGCGCATCCATGACGATGGTCGAGGGCGTAAAGCCATATTCGAGCGCGGCCGAGTAAAGAAAGGGTTTGAACCCCGAACCGGGCTGACGCTGCGCCTGAATGGCGCGATTGAATTTACCGGCCTTCGGATCGAAATAATCGAAGCCTCCGACGAGGGCGCGAATGGCGCCGTCGCGTGGCGCAAGTGCGACGAGTGCCGAAGCGGCTTCGGGGACCTGTGCGAGCACAATCTTGTCGCCATCCGGCGCGATATAGACGATATCGCCGCGTTGCAAAATATCGGCCGCTTTTTTCGGAGAAGGTCCGAGTCTACGACCCGTTTTCGCTCGGGCCCACGACATGCCTTCCCAGGTCATCGTCACGTTGCCGAGATCGCGGGCGTAGAGGCGAGCCTCCTTGTCTGCGACTGAAATAACGACGGCAGGGCGCAATGGCCCGCTCGATGCGTAATCATCGAGCAGCGACTCGAGTGCATCGGGCGCACCTGAGGCAGGCAGGGATTTCTTCGCGAGCGCGCCACGCCAGCCGTGGCGCCGATCGTAATCGAGCAGACCTTCACGCAGCGCCGCATTACCAGCTGTCTGCATTGCAGGGTCGATGGTCGTGTAGATCTTGTAGCCTTCGTTCTGCGCTGCGGCGCCGAACCGTTGCACCAGTTCGAGGCGCGCCATCTCTGCGATATACGGCGCCTCGACGTCAAATGTCTTGACGTGTTCGCGCGCGCGGACGATTTCGCGGGCAGCACGTTGTTCGGCCGCCGGATCGATGAAGCCGAGCTCGCGCATACGACGCAATACGTAGCCGCGACGCTCGGCTGCCGCTTTCGGATTGTTGATGGGGTTGTAGCGCGAGGGTGCTTGCGGCACTCGCGCAAGCGTCGCCGCTTCAGCCAGCGAGAGCTGTGCGAGTGTCTTGCCGAAATAAAGATCGGCAGCCGCCGCCACGCCATAGGCGCGTTTGCCGAAAGGGATCACGTTCAGGTAAAGACCGAGAATCTCTTCTTTGCTGAATTCTCGCTCGATGCGATAGGTCAAGAACATCTCCTGACCTTTGCGACGCCAAGTTCGATCATTGGTCAGAAAGAGATTCTTTGCGGTTTGTTGCGTGATCGTGCTGGCGCCTTCGAGTCGATAGCCCGGAATGAGATTGACGATGATCGAGCGCAGAATCGACTGATAGTCGAAGCCGGAGTGCTCAAAAAATCGATCGTCTTCTGCTGCGATGAAGGCTTGGCGGACGACGGGCGGGATTTGCTCGAACGAGACCGGTATTCGGCGCTGCTCACCGATTTGCGCGATCGTTTGTCCGTCGCTCGAATACACGCGCAGCGGCACTTGCAGCTCAATTTGGCGCATCGCCTCGACACTCGGCAGGCTGGGGGCGAGGTAGAGATAGGCGCCGGAGATGCCAACTACCAGCAGGGCCGCCGAACCAACGACCGCCGTGAGGCCCCAGAGCAGGATTTTCGACGCAGACAATTTCACGGCGATGTGCATGTTACCGGAATGTCGCACGCTTGGCCGGTACGGTAGGCTTGCCGTGCAGGCAGGATTCGGCGGATGACGGACTCAAGCAACTTATTTCTCGTGGGACCGATGGGATCGGGCAAAACGGCTGTGGGAAAAACCCTCGCTCGTCGGCTCCGTATGCCGTTCGTTGATACCGATGCGGAAATCGAACGCCGCACGGGTGTTGATATCCCGCGCATCTTCGACACCGAAGGCGAGGTTGGGTTCCGTCAGCGAGAGCGGGAAATCGTTGCCGAACTGACCGCAGCGAACGGGATCGTGCTGTCGACTGGCGGCGGTGCCGTACTCGCGGCGGAGAATCGGGCCTATCTGCGAGAGCGCGGCACGGTGATTTATCTCGAGACCTCGATCGCCCAGCAAGTGGCGCGTGTACGACGAGGAGAGAATCGACCTCTCTTGAGCGGTGTTGCGGATATGACCGCACGCGTCACGGAGTTGATGAATCAGCGGGCTCCCTTGTATGCCGGGGTCGCTCATCTGACGGTTCGAACCGATGGGCGTCGGGTTCCGGCGGTCGTCGATGAAATCCTGCGCAGCCTCGTCGAACGCGAAGGTCAGGGCCGTATACTTCCCTCGTGAAGCCGTCCTCATCCATGCCCGTACCGCAAAGCACACTAACCGTCACGCTCGGCGCACGTAGTTATCCGATCCACATCGGCGCCGGCCTGCTTGGCGATGCCGCCTTGCTAGCGCGCGTCATGCCGGCTCGGAAGGTGGCACTCGTCACCAATGCCGTCGTGGCGCCCTTGTACTCGGCGGCCATCAAAGCCGCGCGCGGTGAGCGCGATCTCATCGAAATCGTGTTGCCTGATGGCGAATCCAACAAGACGCTCACGACTGTCTCGCGCATTCTCGATGTGCTCGTCGCCAATCGCTTTGCACGCGACGATCTGATCATCGCCTTGGGTGGCGGCGTGATTGGTGACATGGCGGGTTTTGCTGCCGCTTGCTATCAGCGCGGCATCGGCTTCGTGCAGATTCCGACCACCTTGCTCGCCCAAGTCGATTCGTCGGTTGGCGGTAAGACGGGCGTCAACCATCCGGGTGGCAAAAATTTGATCGGCGCTTTCCATCAACCCCAGGCGGTCATTGCCGATACGACGACGTTATCGTCTTTGCCGCAGCGTGAGTTGTCAGCTGGCCTCGCCGAAGTTGTCAAATACGGTCTAATTTGTGATCGACCGTTTTTCGATTGGATCGATGCCCATACTGCTGAGCTGCTCGCACTCGAGCCGGACGCCATCGCGCGCGCCGTGCGACGCTCCTGTGAAATCAAAGCCGAGATCGTGGCGCGTGATGAGCACGAGCGCGGCGATCGGGCCTTGCTCAATTTAGGCCATACGTTCGGACATGCCATTGAAACCGTGACCGGTTACTCACGTTGGTTGCATGGTGAGGCCGTCGGCGCTGGGCTGATGATGGCCGCCACCATGTCGCGTCATGCCGGTTGGATGTCCGTCGCCGATTGTGATCGTATTGCCGATGTACTCGCGCGCCTGCATTTGCCGACTCATGCGAAACCGGAGGTCGGCGCTGAGCAAGCTCGTGCGGCGATGAGTATCGATAAAAAGGTCAAGGAAGGGCGACTTCGTTTTGTCCTGATGCGGGGCATTGGACGGGCCTTCGTCACACACGACTATCCGCCATCGGCGTTGACTGCCACCTTGGAGGCGCACTTCGCATGACGTTGGCGGTCTACGCCGCTCATGACGAGCGCAGTCGCGGTCGCCAATTCGGCGAGCCTGCGCCGCAATTGCGTGGTGAGTTCCAGCGCGATCGTGATCGCATCATTCACTCGAATGCGTTTCGACGCCTCGTCTACAAGACGCAGGTCTTCGTCAATCACGAAGGTGATCTCTATCGCACGCGCATCACGCACTCGATGGAAGTGGCGCAGATCGGACGTACGATTGCGCGTGCCTTGGCTTTGCACGAAACGCTCACCGAGGCCATTTGTCTCGCCCATGATTTAGGACATACCCCGTTCGGTCATGCGGGTCAGGACGCGCTCAACGAGTGCATGCGCGAGTACGGTGGATTCGAACACAACCTACAATCGCTGCGTGTAGTGGACTTGCTGGAAGAGCGATATGCAGATTTTCCGGGCTTGAATCTCACATTCGAGACTCGCGAAGGTATCCTTAAGCATTGCTCTGCACAGAATGCACGCCTGCTGGGTGAGCTCGGACTGCGCTTCATAGAGCGTCGCCAACCGGGGCTCGAGGCGCAGCTCGCTAACCTCGCCGATGCGATTGCGTATAACAATCACGATGTCGATGACGGTTTGCGCGCCGGCTTACTCGATATCGACGCTTTGCGTGAAGTGAGTCTATTTGGCCGTGAATATGCTGATGTCGTTGCGCGTTACCCGACTTTGATCGGACGACGTCTGGTGCATGAAACTATCCGCCGCATGATCGATCGAGTGGTGCGCGATGTGGTTTCAGCGAGTGCTGCCCGCATCGCCGACGCAGCACCGCAATCGATCGATGCCGTGCGTGCAGAGACGGCGCCGCTCATCGTCATGAGTGATGCGGTACGCGAGGAGCACCTCGAGCTGAAGCGCTTCCTCAACACCCATCTTTACCGTCACTATCGTGTTCTTCGCATGACCAACAAGGCGCGCAAGGTGTTGCGCGAGTTGTTTGAGGTTTTTATGCAAGACATCGACCTGCTGCCGGATGAACATCGTCAGGCTGCGGCCAACGCGGAGCGACAGCACGGCAAGCCCGGTCGTGCTCGGGTCGTCGCCGATTATGTTGCTGGCATGACGGATCGTTATGCGATCGTCGAGCATCGCCGCTTGTTCAGCCCCGGCGAACGATCCTGATTTTTGATTGCCTGACCTTCGCCTAGAGTTTCTGCGCTTCGTCGCGCAATTCACGACGCAGGATCTTGCCCACGTTAGTCTTCGGCAGATCGCTCTTGAAGTAGACGTACTTCGGCACCTTGTATCCGGTTAGAGCGGCACGGCAGTGTTCTATGACCGCCTCGGCCGTCAATGCTGGATCCTTGCGAACGACGAACAGAGCTACGACCTCGCCTGAACGCTCATCGGCTTTGGCGACCGCGGCAGCTTCAAGCACGCCGGGGTGGGTCACCGCAACGCTCTCGACTTCGTTCGGGTACACGTTGAATCCCGAGACGTTGATCATGTCTTTTTTACGGTCTTCGATGAAAACGTACCCACGAGTATCCATGCGACCGATATCCCCGGTTCGCAGCCAACCATCGGGCAGCATGACCTTGGCGGTTTCGTCGGGCCGGTTGTAGTAGCCCTGCATCACCTGCGGACCACGCACGCAGATTTCTCCTGACTCACCGATCGGCAGCGGCTCACCGGCATCGTTCATGATCGCCACTTCCGTCGAAGAAATCGGTAAACCGATCGAATCGTTGAAGTCTTCGTTGGCTGGATTGATGCACGCGGCCGGTGACGTTTCAGTCAAACCCCAAGCTTGGGTGAGGATACAGCCAGTCACTTTTTTCCAGTGTTCTGCCACGGCTCGTTGCACGGCCATTCCGCCGCCCAAGGTGCAGCGCAAGTGGCTGAAATCGACCGTTTCGAACCCGGGCGTATGCAGCAGTGCATTGAACAGCGTGTTGACGCCCGAGATGTAGGTGAACTTGTGCTGTTTTAATTCTTTGACAAAAGCGGGGAAATCGCGCGGATTCGTGATCAGCACGTTGGTCCAGCCAAGTCGCAGGAACAGAATGCAGTTCGCTGTCAGGGCAAAGATGTGATACAGCGGTAGCGCCGTGATGGCGGTGTGATGCTCACCCGGGGGCAAGGTGTCGGCGATCCAGGCGGAGGATTGCAACACGTTGGCGACCATGTTGCCGTGACTGAGCATGGCGCCCTTCGAGACTCCCGTAGTGCCACCCGTATATTGCAGGAAGGCGAGATCCGCGTGAGTCAAGGACACCGGGTTGTATGGCAGGGCACCGCCTTCGGCGAGCACGTCGCTAAATCGCAGAGCACCAGGCAGCGACCAAGGCGGAACCGCTTTGCGGATCCGGCGGACGACGAAGTCGACGATCGACCCTTTGGGAAAGCCGAGTAGTTCACCGACGCTGGTGACGACCACTTGGCGCACTTTGGTGTGCTGGATGACTTCCTGCAGCACGTGCGCGAAGTTCTCGAGAATCACGATCACTTCCGCGCCGGAATCCTTCAGTTGGTGCTCGAGTTCGCGAGCCGTGTAGAGCGGGTTCGTGTTGACCACGGTGCCGCCCGCGCGCAGTACGCCAAACAAGGCGATCGGATACTGCAGTACGTTCGGCATCATGATCGCGACGCGATCACCGCGCTGCAGCTTTGCCTTGTGCTGCAGCCAGCCAGCAAATGCTTTCGATTTGGCGTCGAGTTCGCCGTAGCTCAGTTGGCGACCCATCTGCACATAGGCCGTACGTTCAGCGAATTTGCTGAAACTTTCGTCGGCCATTTGCGCGATCGACGCATAGCGAGTGGAATCGATTTCGGCCGGAACGCCGGGCGGGTAAGACTGCAACCAGGGTTTTGACATGACGGAACTCTAGCCGGAGCTCACTTCCGATGGCAATTGCTGGTGATTCAGCGTCGTAACAACGGCGTCAGGCGTGGCCACAGCGTCTCGAGCATGATCGGCTGGGCTTTAGCGGTCGGATGGATTCCATCCTCCTGCATCATGCCGTCGGCTAAGGCGATCTCGTCCAAAAAGAAAGGTTCGAAAGCCAGTTTGTTCCGACGAGCGAGCGCCGCGTACAGATTTTCGAACTCGTTCGCGTAACGAGGGCCGTAATTGGGCGGAATCTTCATGCCGAGAAGCAGCACCTTGGCGCCAGCACCGAGCGACAGATCGATCATTTTTTGAAGATTGGCGCGCGACGTGTCGAGGGGCAGGCCGCGCAGTCCGTCGTTGCCGCCCAGTTCGATGACGACAATGTCGGGTTGGTGCAAAGATAGGGCGCGCGGGAGCCTCGCAAGGCCCCCGGTCGTCGTTTCGCCGGTGACGCTGGCATTGACGACGCGGTACCCGTAACCTTGCGCCTTCAGTCGGGTTTGCAGCAGGCTCACCCAGCCCTCGTTAGCTGCAAGACCGTAACCGGCGCTGATGCTGTCGCCCAGCACGAGAATTTTCGGTGCTGCAGTCGGCTTGGGCGCCGCGATGCCGAGCATCGGCAGTGCGAACATCAGCAGAGCAGCAACGAAGGATCGTTTCGTGAACAAAGATATCGTCCTCGAGGCACAGGGATTGTGCAAACAGGTTAGCAGTCCAGAAGGGACGCTGACTATCGTTCAGGATGTTTCACTGCAGGTTCGCGCTGGCGAATCGGTGGCGATCGTCGGCGCCTCGGGTGCCGGCAAATCGACCTTGCTCGCACTGCTGGCGGGTCTCGATTTGCCGACTCGCGGCCGTGTGCTGCTCGATGGTGAAGATCTCTCGGCGCTTGATGAAGACGGGCGTGCTCGTTTGCGAGCCGAGCGGGTCGGCTTCGTGTTTCAGTCTTTTCACTTGATTCCGGCGCTGACGGCGCTCGAGAACGTGATGCTGCCGCTGGAGCTTGCCGGTCGATCCGATGCACGCCAGGCTGCTACCGAGGCTCTCGACCACGTCGGTCTACGGGCCCGAATCGGACACTATCCGCGCCAGTTGTCGGGGGGCGAGCAGCAGCGTGTCGCGATTGCCCGAGCTTTCGTGATGCGACCGGCCGTGCTTTTCGCCGATGAGCCGACCGGTAACCTCGATACCACCACGGGTGCCAAGATCGCCGATCTGTTGTTTGCCTTGAATGCCGATTCCGGTACCACGCTCGTACTCGTCACCCATGATCGAACTCTGGCTGCGCGCTGCGGGCGCAGTCTGATCATGGAGGCGGGGCTGCTGACTTCGGGTTGAAGTTATGTCACGCGCCTCTTTGCTAGGTTTGAGATTGCTCGCGCGCGAATGGCGCTCGGGTGAGCTTGCGGTGTTGTTGTTGGCATTGACGGTCGCCGTCGGTGCGCTGACCGGGGTGGGATTCCTGGTCAATCGCATCGGTCAGTCGGTCGCTTTGCAAGCCAATGAAGTGCTCGCTGCAGACTTGCGGCTCGAGTCTTCGCGACCTTTGCCGGCCACTTATCTCGACGAAGCGAATAGTCGCGGCCTCAAAACAGCGAACGCGATCTCGGTACTGAGCGTCGTGTTTCGCGACAATCTGAATCAGCTCGCGAATCTGCGCGCCGTCAGCGACGCATATCCCTTGCGGGGGACGGTGGGCGTTGCAACTGAGCCTTTCGGCACGCCAACTGCCGTCAATTCGGGACCACCGCGCGGTGAGGTTTGGCCCGACTCCAAACTGCTAGCGGCTCTCGATGCCAAGCTGGGCGATACGGTGTCGGTTGGTGCTACGACCTTCCTTATCTCCAAAGTATTGATCACGCGACCCGATCAGGGCGGTGGTTTCGGCGAGCTCGCGCCGAGCTTGCTGATGCATGCCGATGATCTGCCGGCCACACGCTTGTTGCAGCCAGGTTCTCGAGCAACTTACGCGGCTTTGTTCGCTGGTGAGCGTGAGCAGGTGGCTGCCTTCAAGCCGTGGCTCGCTGAGCGCAAGCAACGTGGAGAGCGATTGCGCGATGTCAGCGAAGCAAGTCCGCAAATTCAGAACGCCATCGATCGCGCAGGGCGATTCCTCAGTCTTGCCAGTCTCGTTGCCGTTCTGCTGTGTGCCATTGCCGTCGGTATGTCGGCGCGCCGCTATGTACAGCGACATCTTGATTCAGTCGCGCTGCTGAAAACTTTAGGTGCAACACGAGCCTTCACGTTGACTGTGAGTCTCGTGCAATTGCTCGTGATTGCGCTGGCGGCTGCCATCGTCGGCTCGGCGATCGGCTACCTCGCCCAAGAGTGGTTGCTGCGCGCCCTTCAGGGCTTACTGCGAGCCGATTTGCCTCCGCCAGATTGGCTGCCCTTCGGTTTAGGTCTGGCTACGGCAGTTGCGCTTTTGGCTGGTTTCGCCTTGCCGCCGCTACTGCAGCTGTCGACCGTACCGGCGATACGCGTCTTGCGTCGCGACATTGCTCCACCCAAGCCTGCCGTCTGGCTGGCCTTTGGTCCGGCGATTGCCGCGATCGTATTTTTGATCTATTGGGTTGTGCGTGACTGGGTGTTCTTCTTCGGATTCGTCATCGGTTTGACCGTGTTCACGGCGGTGCTCGCGCTCGCCGGTTGGCTGTTGGTCAAAGGAGCCGGCAGTTTGCGTGGAACGGTCGGTGTGTCATGGCGCTACGGCATCGCCAATCTGGGCCGCCGCCGCACGGAGAGTATCGTGCAGATCGTAGCCTTCGGACTGGGTATCATGGTCTTGTTGGTTCTGGCCGTGGTGCGTAACGATCTGTTGACGGACTGGCGTCGCAGTTTGCCGGCGGATTTACCGAACTTCTTCTTCATCAACATACCGCCGACGGAACGCGAAGATTTCTTTGCCTTCCTCAAGGAGAGGGGCGCGACAACTTCACGTGAACTGCCGATGATCCGTGCTCGTTTGACCGAACTCAACGGCAAGCCGGTCGAGACCATCGAGTTCGCCGATCCGCGCGGTGAGGGTTATGCGCGTCGCGACCAGAACATCACTTGGCAAGCAGCACTGGGTGACGACAATCAGGTCGTGGCCGGTCGCTGGTGGAGCGAGGTGGATCATGGTCGCGCGCTGGTATCGATATCGGACGAATACCAACAGGGTCTCGGGCTCTCCGTTGGCGATCGTATGACTTTCGATATCGCCGGCGAGGTGATTGAAGCCGAGGTGGCGAGTGTCCGCAAGATCAAATGGGACAGCTTCCAGCCGAATTTCTTTGTGGTATTCCCGCCGGGACTGCTCGATGAACTGGCAGGAACTTGGATGACGAGTGCGTACTTCAAGCCCGGTGACGGCCGCGTCATTTCGGAACTCGTACGACGATTCCCGAGCGTGTCGGTCTTCGATCTCGACGATCTGCTCGACCAGGTGCGCGGCGTTATCGACAAAGCCGTACTCGCAGTGCAGAGCGTGTTCCTATTCACGTTGTTTGCAGGGCTCACCGTATTGTTGGCCGCCGTGCAGGCAACGCGCGACGAACGTCGGTACGAGAGCGCGATGCTGCGCACGCTAGGTGCCAGCCGCAGTGTCGTACTACGCGGTTTGCTAGCTGAGTTTTCGGCGTTGGGATTACTCGCGGGTTTGTTGGCAGCGACAGGCGCCTCTATCGCCGGGTTTTTCCTTGCGCAACAGGTGCTGCAGGTGTCCTATGAATTCAGCCCCGAAGTTTGGCTGATCGGCACCCTGGGTGGCGCTGGACTCGTGGCCGTAGCCGGCTGGCTTGCCACGCGGAATGTATTACGTCAGCCGCCAGCGACGTCTTTGCGATAGAGGCGCGTCAGCGTTCGATCATGCTCAGTGCGCGTTCGGTGTAGCGAGGCCCCGCTGCGGTGCCGAGTGCGTCGAGTTCACTTAGTTCGGCTGCGGACAAAGCGAGTGTCGTGGCGCCGACGTTTTCTTCGAGATAGCGCCGTCGTTTCGTTCCCGGGATGGGCACGACGTCGTTTCCCTTGGCTAGTAGCCATGCCAAGGCGATTTGCGCCGGAGTCGCGTCGCGCACCGCAGCCATTCGATTCACGGCAGCCAGTAAACGCAGGTTGCGTTGATAGTTTTCACCCTGCAGGCGGGGGTCGTGCTTGCGATAGTCCGATTCGGGCAATGTTGCGGGATCGGGTAACGTGCCGCCGAGAAAGCCGCGCCCAAGGGGACTATAAGGCACGAGGCCGATACCGAGCTCACGACAGGTCGCCACGATACTCGCTGAGCCATCAGCGCCCGTCTCTTCGAGATTCCGCTCCCACAGCGACCATTCACTCTGAATCGCACTGATTGGATGCACCGCATGAGCACGTCGGATCGTGTCGGCACTCATCTCCGACAAACCGAGATAGCGAACCTTGCCTGCCTTGACCTGCTCGGCCATTACGCCGACGGTCTCTTCGATCGGCACGCTGCGATCGCGTCGGTGCTGATACCAAAGATCGATGTGGTCGGTACCGAGTCGTTGCAGGCAGCCCTCCAGTGCGCGACGCACATTGGCTGGGCTGCCATCAACACCCGCCATTTTTCCATCCGGTGTGATCGAAAAGCCGAACTTGGTCGCGATCACAACGTCATGACGTCGTTTGCCGAGTGCGCGGGCGAGTAGCTCTTCGTTGACATAGGGACCGTAGACTTCGGCGGTATCAAAGAAATCGATACCGAGGTCGAGCGCGTGATGAATCGTGGCAATGCCCTCCGCCTCATCCGGCGCACCGTACATCAAAGGCATGCCGGCGACACCCGACATACCCATAGTGCCAAGCCCGAGAGCAGAGACCGACAGACCTTGTGTGCCGAGCGCGCGCTTTTGCATGAGACTCAAACTCCGCCGAGGAAGTCCTGTTTACCGAGCGAGACCCCAGCCTGTCGAAGCAGGGCGTAGGTCGTCGTCATGTGGAAGTAGAAGTTCGGCAGTACCCAGCGTTGGATGAACGGCAAACCGTCCATTTCGAGCGTACGTGTACGCAGCGGCACCACGATATGCCGTGTCTCGGCCCCTTCAAGTTGCGTGGGCGTGATGCTTTGCAGCCACGTCACGGTGGCGCGAACACGAGCCTGCAGCTCGGCGAGGGTTTTTTCCTCATCTGGCATCTTCGGCGGCTCGACACCCGCGAGACGCGCAACGCTGTTCTTGGCGAAGTCGCTGGTCAACTGCACTTGGCGACGTAGGGCGAACATATCTGGCGTGAGTCGCCAGCCCTCCAGCACTCCCTCATCGAGCTTGCGTTCGGCGGCATGGGCGGCTGCCTTACCCAGAATTTTCTCGAGGTTCTCTAGCATCGGCACGAAGGCCGCGACGGTCATCGAATGAACGCTTAACGACATGATCAGTGTCCTCCGGAGGTCTTGTCGGTTTGATTTGCTTTACCGCGATGCTCGTCGATCCAGCGCTTGGTGACCGTCCAGGTGGTCTCGTTCGGGCGGGGATCGCCGAGGGGCGGTGGCGAAAGATAGTCGGGATATCGAGTTTCGAGCACCTTCAGGAGCTTCGGTGAAATCTGGCTACGATCGAAGGTGGAGAAGCCGGTGGCGTTGAAGATCATGACTCCGGGACGATCGCGCATTTTCATCCACGGGAGCCAACCCGAGATTCGTTGCCAGGAAATCTTAGATTCGGATATTCGGATCTTGCGAGTGTCGAGGAAGTCGGCTGCCTTGTAGTACGTGTTGAAGATTTCCATCGCGTGGTAGGTACCACCGATGTATTCCTGATAGCCGCCGGCTAGCGGGTTCTCGTAAAAAAGCGGCACCTCACGTGAGGCGACCAGAGTATCGCCGTAGTGCCGGAGGGTGACCTCTAAAGGCTCACCATTGACCGTCTTCTCGAAAGTGGGTTGGCGCATGTTCACCGGGTCGTTGGCAGCGTGGATGACCTCCACCGTCTCGCCGGTCCATGGGTTCTTCCAAGTATCGATGATGTCGCCGGTGGTCGGGTCGAGGTAGACCATGATCTCGCGCGAGATACTTCTAAAGCCCGCACCGCGCACGGGGTCGATATGCCGTTCGCACTGGCGGGTATTGATACCGATGACCGCGAACAATTGGCGATCTTTCTCGCCGGGAGCCCGGCTGTAGAGGTAGCCCTCCCACATGCCATAGCGCGTGACCCCAGACTCGGTCGTTCCACAGGTGAGCTTGGCGCTCCATTGCAGTGCTTCGCTGCCTTTGCGGATCGTGGGTGCCGAGAGGAAATCATCGGCTGCCGAGGCGGACGGCATGGTAACGAGAGAGACACTGGCGAGCGCCGCCAGTAGCACCCCGTAGCGCCGGCCATGGGTTCGAATCCAGTGAGTCATCTTCGTCCCTCCCGTGTTCTGCGATTTCTATTTTGATTCTGATTTGCAACAATAGCGCGAATAGTCGCCATTAGAGTATCGCCAGTGTCTCAAATATGGTCTCCCGCCCATATGGCTACCTTCGCCAAGGTCGTCGATCTGAACGGTTTCTCAGCGGCTGCTCGGGCGTTCAAAGTGCCCAAAGCCGCCATCAGTCGGGCCGTGGCCGAGCTTGAGCGCGAGCTTGGTCTCAAGTTGCTGACCCGCACCACGCGCCGACTCGCCCTCACCCCGGCTGGCGAACAATTGCTTCCCGCCTGTCGCGCCATTCTGGAGGCGGCCGAGCGTGTCCGCCAACAGTCTGCAAACCTGACCGTGCAGCGGCAGGGGCCGCTGCGGGTGTTGGCCGACACGACGTATGGCCGGGTGCTGCTTGCGCCTCTGGTGCCGAGATTCCTGGAGCGCTTCCCGCAGATCCCGCTCGAGGTGGATTTGGGCGAAGTCGGTGATACCCCGATAGCGGACTACGACGTCGTCATTCGCGCCGGAGCGGTCGCGGCCGACCCCGCCGCGGAGGATTCGCCGGTGGCCCGGGTACTCGGCGCACCGCCGGCGATCCTGTGTGCGACCCCAGCCTACCTGCAGAAGGGCGGTGTTCCCGCGACCCCAGAGGAGCTCGACCGGCACGAACTACTGACGCCCGATTCGACTCAGGGCCCTTTGTTCGTGATTCGTCTCGCGCACGGTAACCGACGAGCCGAGATCACCGTGCGACCGAAACTCGCGGTCAACGATCCCGCCTTGTTGCACGCGTCGGTGGCAGCAGGTCTCGGCATCGGGGTGTTGCCGGAGTTCCTGTGTCGGCAGGGGCTCGCCACCCAGAAGCTTAAACGCGTGTTGCCTGACTGGGTGCTTCCCGAGCAGGCGCCGTTGTGCGCGATCTACCCCGGCCGACTCGCCGAGGACGAACGCGTGAAGTCGTTGGTCGAGTTCCTTGCGGCCAACATCGTCCCCGCCCTAGCGGGTTAGAATGAGTTCAATCCCTGTCGAAAGCTGAAAGGATCGCCCGATGTACCGTGCGCCACTGAAGGATCTGCGTTTCAACATGCATGAGCTGATCGGTGAATCGGCGCTGCAGGCTTGCCCTGCGTACGCCGAATTTTCACTCGATCTGGCCGATGCAGTCCTCGAGGAAGCGGGCAAATTCGCCGAGACGGTGCTCGATCCGCTCTACAAATCAGGCGATCGCGACGGTGCCCGCTGGACGCCGGATGGCGTCATCGGCGCACCCGGCTTCAAAGCGGCTTACCAGCAGTTCGTCGACGGGGGCTGGGCGAGTTTGCGTGCTTCGCCCGAACACGGCGGTCAGGGCGTTCCCTATGTGATCGGCACGGCGGTCGAAGAGCTTTGGGCGGCATCGAATCTGTCGTTCAAGTTGTGCCCGATGCTGACCCAAGGGGCCGTCGAGGCAATCGAACAATACGGTACGGACGAACAGAAGCATCTGTATCTCGCCAAGATGGTGAGCGGCGAATGGACCGGCACGATGAACCTCACCGAACCGCAGGCAGGCTCGGATCTGGCTGCGATCCGCACCCGTGCGCAACCTGAGGGTGCTCACTACCGTCTCTTTGGCCAAAAGATTTTCATCACTTACGGTGATCACGACTTCACGCCCAACACGATCCACCTTGTGTTGGCCCGCATCGACGGAGCACCGGCGGGCGTCAAGGGCATTTCGATGTTCATCGTGCCGAAGCTTTTGGTGAATGCTGACGGGTCTCTCGGCGAGCGCAATGATGTGCAGAGCATTTCGATCGAACACAAGCTCGGCATCCATGCGAGTCCGACCTGCGTGATGGCCTATGGCCAGAAGCAGGGCGCGATCGGTTACCTCGTCGGCGAGGCGAATCGCGGCCTCGAATACATGTTCGTGATGATGAATGCGGCGCGTTTGTCGGTAGGCCTCGAAGGCTACGCCGTTGCCGATCGCGCCTATCAGCAGGCAGCGGAATGGGCGCGCACGCGCGTGCAGGGCAAGCCGCCGGTGCCTGGCGTCAACGCGCCTGCGCCGATCATCCATCACCCCGACGTGAAGCGCATGCTCCTGACGATGAAATCGCAGATCGAGGCATTACGCGCGGTGGCGTTGTACGCCTCTTTCCAGCTCGATCTCGGTGCGCGTCATCCGGATGCGGCCATCAAAGCGGCCGCGCAGGCGCGTGGTGATTTGCTGATTCCCGTCGTCAAGGCCTGCAGCACCGAAGCGGGCATCGAGCTGTCGTCACTCGGCGTACAGATACACGGCGGCATGGGTTTCGTCGAAGAAACGGGTGCGGCACAGCCCTACCGCGATGTGCGTATCACCACCATCTATGAAGGCACGACGGCGATTCAGTCGAACGACTTCATCGGCCGTAAATTGGCGCGCGATCGTGGCGCTGCGATGAGTGCTTTGATCGCCGATATGCGCAGCGAACTCGCAGCGATTGCGCCTGTCGGCGCCGCCGATGTTGCGGCTGCCGTGAACGAGAGCAAGACGGCAACCCTCGAAGCCATCGACGCGTTGGAAGCTGCGGCCAAGTCCGTGCTCGTGGCTTATGCGCAGGGACCCGAGCGGGCGCTGGCTGTCTCGGTGCCAGCGCTGCGTCTTGCGGGCTACGTCATCGGAGGCTGGTTGCTGACTAAGTCGGCTGCGATTGCGGCTCGCAAGCTCGATGAGTCGGGCGCAGACGTCGACTTTCTGCGTGGCAAGTTGGCGTCAGCGCGTTTCTATGCTGGGCATATTTTGCCGCAGGCTCATGCTCTCTCTCGCGTAGTCAGCGTGGGTGCCGCGAGCGTGCTCGAGACAGACGCAGCCGTCGTCTGACGTTAGATCTCGTAGTCGACTGAGCGACGCTCCGTCGTGAGCGCCTTCACCTTTGGCACGACCGCTTGATGCAGCGGATGTGCTTGGTAGGTTTTGAGCGCTTCGAGATCGACGAACTCGCTATAGAGAACCACATCGGCTGCGTTCGCGTCGATCACAACGTTTACACCCACTTCGATATGTAGCAAACCCGGGATCTGGCCGTGCAGTCCCTCCAGTAATTCTTTGATTCGGGCGGCACTGGCGGTCTTGTCGTGCTCTTCGCTAAGTCGCCACGCGACGATGTGCTTGATCATGAAGGCTTCCTCAAGGTTTGCCACGCGGCGATGGCCGCTGCGCGAGATTCTTTCAAATCGACGATCGGAGAAGAGGGGTAGTTCTTGTCGCCCCCGATCCAGCGCTGAATGTATTCACTCTGTGGGTCGAACTTCTCAGCCTGACTTTCCGGGTTGAATACCCGGAAGTAGGGTGCCGCGTCAGCGCCGCAGCCCGCAGCCCACTGCCAGCCGAGCGTATTGCTCGCAAGATCCGCATCGACCAAGGTATCCCAAAACCAGCGCGCACCCTCGAGCCAGTGCAGTCGCAGGTTTTTCACCAAAAACGAAGCGACGACCATGCGTACCCGATTGTGCATCCAGCCGGTGTGCCAAAGTTCTCGCATACCTGCATCGACAAGCGGAACGCCCGTACGACCACGTTTCCAAGCGTGCAACTGCTTGGCATCGTCGCGCCACGGGAACTTTTGGTATTCGAGTCGCAGTGGCTCGTTGGTGGTGCGCGGAAAATGGTAGAGCAGGTGATGCGCAAACTCTCTCCAGCCGATCTCTGCCATGAATTGGCTGCTGCGCCACTTTGCCGCTGTATGCCAGATCTGTCGCGGCGAAATTTCGCCGAAATGCAGATGGGGGGATAGTCGCGATGTGCCGGATTGCGCCGGTAAATTACGTGTTTCGCCGTAGTTTGCGACGCTGGTGTCGAGAAACCGATCAAGGTGCTGCATAGCGCCGTGCTCACCCGGCCGCCACGTTTCCTGCATACCGCTGTACCAGTGAATCTTGGGTAATAATTTCAACGCATCCAGCTCGGTGCTCGCCGGCCACGTTGAAGGAGCAGGGATGCGCGCAGGAGTTGCGAGCGGTTTAGGAAGCTCGAGTGTGGCCGATACCTTACGCCAATACGGCGTGAAAACCTGAAACGGCTTTCCCGAGTTGTTTTGTACATCCCAAGGTTCTACCAGCAGAGCCGCATTGAAGCTGCGTGCTTCGATGCCTGCGTCTCGTAAGTTCTGCTTGATGAGCTGATCACGCGTAATGACTAGAGGCTCATAGCGACGGCTCCAATAGACCGCCGTCGCACCCGATTCTTTGATCAATTTGTGCAGTTCGGCAGCGCTGTCTTTCGTACGGCGGATAATGAGTCGCGATCCTTTTTCTATCAGCGCTCGCTCAAGCGATCCTAAGGATTGATGCAACCACCAGCGCGATGCCGCACCTGGCATCCATTCGCCTTCTTCTTCCGGGCACCAGAGGAATACGGGAATAACTGGCACGCCTTTTTCGATGGCTGCGGTCAACGCAGCATGGTCGGCAAGTCGCAAGTCCTGGCGAAACCAAAGAATGATAGGGGCTGTCATACGAGTTGCTCCGCGATGACGTCGGATACCACTTGGATCGCGGTCTGACGAGCGCTGCTCTTGCGCCAAATTGCGCCGATGCGTCGCGAGGGTTGAGGCTTCACGAAAGGGCGCAACACGAGTCCGCGTGGCGCCGCATGGCTGCCTCGTGTGGCGAGCTCCGGTAGCAAGGTGACGCCTGCACCAGTCGCTACCATTTGTCGCAGGGTTTCGATGCTAGTGGCGCGAAAGTCCTGCTTCTCCTCTGCATCGATGCGATTGCACACATCAAGCGCTTGATCGCGTAGGCAATGCCCGTCTTCGAGCAACAGTAGCGTGACGCCGGAGAGATCCTCGACGCGGATCTGCTTACGATCGGCGAGTGGATGATTCGTGGGGGCCGCAACGACGAAAGGCTCGTCGTACAGGGGTCGCGTTACGAGCCCATCGATTTCGATCGGCAGCGCCAGAATGCCAAGGTCGAGTTCGCCCGCTCGCAGTTTCTCGAGCATGGGGGCAGTTTGATATTCGTAGAGCATCAGTTCGAGTCGTGGGAGCGCTTTGCGCAGTTTGGGCACCACGATCGGCAATAAGTAAGGCCCTATGGTCGGCAAGAATGCGACTCGCAATCGCCCCGCCAGCGGATCTTTATGAGTGCGTGCGATGTCGACCACCTCGTCGCTGGCTTCGATGATTCGCCTCGCTCGCGCGACGATCTCGCTGCCTGCCGGTGTCAGGAGCGCGCCTCTCGGTTGCCGCTCGATGAGAGGCACACCGAGATAGTCCTCGAGTTTTTTCAATTGCGCCGACAGGGTCGGTTGGCTGACGAAGCAGCGCTCGGCCGCCTTGCCGAAATGCCCGGTATCCGCCACGGCAACGAGGTAACGCAGATCTTTGAGTTTGATGTCAGCCATCCTGGCAGCCCGTCCGAGCGATTTACGGCATCTATCGAAATCATCACATCAATCGATTGGCGTGTCGAGAGTGTCGCGACCAAACTTCTCCACACTGGTTTTCGACGGTTGAGGAAGACTGGCGGGCTGCTATCCTGATCGCATTCCCCCTCCCCGCCAGGTCAGGAGTGGCCCGCCATGTCTTCCCGATACGAGAAAACCGCCTATGTCGTGCTATGTCGCGACGGTGTCTCTGGCGCCGCCGTGCGTGCAGCGCAGACCACGTCGCATATGGCCTACATCGAGAGTGTCATGGACGAGCTCAATGTGGCGGGTCCTCTGTACGACGAAAGTCGCGAACAGCCGATCGGCAGCTTGTATTGCTTGCACACCCGTAGCCTCGCGCGCGCCAAAGAAATCATCGAGAACGATCCCTACTTTCTCCATGGTGCGTTTGAATCGGTGGAGTATTTCCCGCACCTCCCGGCTGCCGGGCGTTATATCGGCGGGAAGATATGGTGAAGGAGGCGATTTTCGACGAGATGCACACCGAAGCTGGCGGCGTGCGACCGCACTACCAAGCTTATGCCGAGTGGCTCGCAGAAACGCCCGCTGACAGCATCGTCGAGAAGCGTAACGAAGCCGACACTTTGTTCCGCCGCGCTGGCATCACTTTCGCTGTCTACGGCGACGAGACCGGCACGGAGCGATTGATTCCGTTCGATATCGTCCCGCGGATCATTCCATCACCCGAGTGGGAGCGCTTGCAGCAGGGTTTGCGACAGCGGGTGACGGCACTCAACGCCTTTCTGCACGACGTTTATCACGATCAGGAGATTCTGCGCGCGGGGCACATTCCCGCCGAGCAGGTGCTTTGCAACGTGCAATATCGGCCCGAGATGCAAGGTATCGATCTGCCGATGGATGTCTATGCACATATCGCAGGCATCGATCTCGTACGCGCAGGGAAGGGCGAGTACTACGTTCTCGAGGATAATTTACGCGTACCTTCCGGTGTGTCCTACATGCTCGAAGATCGCAAAGCGATGATGCGGTTGTTTCCTGAGCTGTTCGCGCGCTACTCGGTGTCGCCCGTTGAGCACTATCCTGACTTGCTGCTCGAAACCTTGCGTGGTGTGGCACCCGCTGGCGTGCGCGATCCGGTGGTAGTGCTGCTGACGCCGGGCGCTCACAACAGCGCTTACTTCGAACATGCATTTCTCGCTCAGCAGATGGGTATCGAACTCGTCGAGGGACAAGATTTGTTCGTCGATGATGAGATCGTTTACATGCGCACGACTCAGGGTCCGCGCCGCGTCGATGTCATCTATCGACGCGTGGACGATGACTTTCTGGATCCGCTGGCCTTTCGTCCCGATTCCATGCTCGGCGTGCCGGGCCTGCTCACCGCTTATCGTGCCGGACGCGTCGTCATCTCTAACGCGATCGGCACGGGTATCGCCGATGACAAGTCGACCTATCCGTACGTCCCAGAGATGGTTCGCTTCTATCTCGGCGAAGAGCCCATCCTGCAAAACGTACCGACTTGGATTCTGCGCCGCGATGAAGATCTCCAGCACGTGCTCGCCAATCTATCGGAGCTTGTCGTCAAAGAGGTTCACGGTGCTGGCGGCTACGGCATGTTGATCGGGCCGCTGGCAAGCCAGGCGGAGATCGAGGCATTCCGTCTGCGGATCCTGGCTGATCCGGCGCGCTACATCGCGCAGCCCACCCTCGCACTATCGGCTTGCCCGACTTTCGTCGAGGCCGGTTTGGCACCCCGACACGTCGATCTACGACCGTTCGTGTTATCCGGGCGTGACGTGATGATGGTTCCAGGCGGCCTGACGCGAGTCGCGTTGCGTGACGGATCGCTGGTCGTCAATTCCTCGCAGGGCGGTGGAACTAAAGATACGTGGGTGCTTGAGCGCGCGTCATGCTGAGTCGTACCGCAGACCACTTGTATTGGATGGCGAGATACACCGAGCGAGCCGAGAATCTTGCGCGCATGCTGGATGTGAATTGTCGCATGACGTTATTGCGACAAGAGGAAGACATCACTCGAAAGCGATGGGCTTCAACGCTTGCGACAGTCGGTCAGATCGATGCCTATCTCGCCGCGCGCGATACCATCACCCAAGATGCCGCCATTGAATGGATCGCCTTCGAACCTGCCAACCCGGGTAGCATCGAACATTGTCTCGATCGGGCGCGCGAGAATGCGCACGCCGTCCGCGGCACCCTGACCTCCGAGACTTGGGAAACGCTGAACGCGACATGGCTTGAGCTGAAGCGCTATAAGCGCGTTGCTGCTCGGCGTCAGAACATCGGTGATTTCTTCGAATGGGTGAAGTTTAGATCGCACCTGGCACGGGGCGTCATCCAAGGAACGATGTTGCATGACGAGGCGCTCGAGTTCACCTTGCTTGGCACTTATCTCGAGCGTGCGGATAATACGGCACGCATTCTCGACGCCCGGTTCGAACTCCTGATGCCGGATGCAGCCGCTCCCGATGCAGCAGTCGACTATTACGAGTGGAGTGCATTGCTGAGATCGGTGTCGGCGTTCGAGGTCTATCGAAAAGTGTATCGCGACCTCATTACGCCACGGCGTGTCGCAGAGCTTTTGATATTTCACGAGGCTATGCCGCGCTCTTTGCGGCATTGCACAAATCGCGTCCATCAGACGCTGGTACGAGTCGCCAATGCTCGGTCAGGTGAGACGACACGACGCTCCGGAGAGATTCAAGCGGCCCTGCAATATGGGCGCATCGATGAGGTGCTAGATATCGGTGTTCGCAATTACCTGGCCAGTTTCTTATTACGAACCAGCGATCTCGGTGCGCGCATAGCTCACGACTTCCTCGTATCGGAGGCGACGGTCTAACATGCTGCTGCATATCGAACATGAAACCGTCTATCGATACGATCGACCGGTCAATCATAGCGTGCAGAGTTTACGATTGACGCCACGTACGGAGGCCGGTCAACGGGTGTTGAACTGGCATCTGCAGACGCCAGGGCAAAAATCTCAGCAAATCGATGCCCATGGCAATGTCATGCACTTGCTCACGATCGACGAGCCGCATGTCGAGATTCGTATCCATGTGACCGGGACGGTTGAAACCGAATCCGTGGTCGATGCGGCTCCATCTAATCGCGGCGCTCTATCGCCGCTGGTGTATTTGCCAGAGACCTCACTCACGCGTACCGATGAAAATCTACAGTTGTTTGCGCGACGCTTCGGTCATCTATCGAGTGGCCGAGAAGGTGTGTTGGCTTTGGCTGCAGCGATTCGCAGCGAGATCGAATACGTGCCGGGGTCGACCGATGTATCGGACCCCGCAGCCAGCGTCTTTTCGTTGCGTCGAGGGGTTTGCCAAGATCATGCGCACATCATGCTCGCCTGTTGTCGCAGCCTTGGAGTTCCGGCGCGGTACGTGAGCGGATATTTATTGACCGAGCGCGACGATCACATCGCAAGCCACGCCTGGGTCGATGTCTGGCTGGACGAGCCGAAACGCTGGTTTGCCGTGGACGTGACCAATGGAGTTCCGGGCGGCCCTCATCATTGTCGGCTCGCGGTCGGACGCGATTATCTCGATGCCTGTCCGGTGCGAGGCGTCCGTCGTGGTGGCGGCACGGAAACCATGGCGGCCACGGTCGCCGTATCTTCTGATGAGCTACCGCGTCGTATCGCAGCGCCGCGACCTCGTCTGCTGCAACAACGACAGGCACAGCAGTAACGCAGTAGAATTAGTCATGACTTATTGCGTCGCTACGCTGCTCGACACGGGTCTCGTGTTTCTATCGGACTCACGTACCAACGCCGGTGTCGATCACGTCAACACCTTCCGAAAAATGCACGTGTTCGAGCGCTCTGGCGATCGCGTGCTCGTGTTGATGACTTCCGGCAATCTAGCCGTTTCGCAAGCGGTCGTGCACGAATTGCATGAATGCATTGCGCAACACGATGCTCACAGCCTCTATAGCGTCAAAAGCGCTTTCGATGCGGCTGCTTTGGTTGGCGAGGCTTTGCGAGCAGTACATCAGCGCGACGCCGCCTCGTTGAAGGAGCACGGTATCGACTTCAACGCCGCCTTCATCTTGGGCGGTCAGATTCGTGGCGAAGCGCCGAGGCTGTTTCATATTTACGCAGCTGGTAATTTCATCGAGGCGACTGAAGACACTCCGTATTTCCAGATTGGAGAATCGAAGTACGGCAAGCCGATCCTCGATAGAGTCATCACGCGCTCTTCGAGTATTGCCGAAGCCACGAAGTGTGCTTTGATCTCGATGGATTCGACGATTCGATCGAACCTGTCTGTGGGCTTACCCCTTGATCTCGTTTGCGTGCGGCGTGATGCGCTGAAGATTCATCTGCACCGCAGCATCACGGCCGAAGACGAATACTTCCGCATGATTCGCTCCGGCTGGAGCGATAGCCTACGACACGCCTTTCACACCCTACCAAATCCGACTTTCTGAAGTGGACGCGGCGCAGCAGAGTTAGCCTGATCAAAGCTTAGCTGCGCGCTCCTCGGTGGTCGCGCCGAGCAGGCGATCGACCAAGCGAGTCGTGTGGTCGCTCGACTTGGTGCGCTTGGCAACAAGTGAGTAAACGGCCGGCACCACGAAGAGGGTCAAGAAGACCGAGACGATCGTGCCGTAGAACACGACGATGCCGATCGGCAGTCGCTGCTCTGCTCCCGCACCCGTTGCAAACAAGAAGGGTATGGCGCCGAAGGCCGTACAGAGGCTCGTCATCAATACGGGGCGCAAGCGCGTCACCGAAGCTTCGATGATCGCTTCGTGGAATTCCTTGCCGCGATCGCGTAACTGATTAGCGAATTCGACGATCAGCACGCCGTTCTTGGCGGCAATACCGATCAACATGACGACTGCGATCTGACTGAATATGTTGATGCTCATGCCGTGAACCTTGAGGCCGAATACGGCGCCAAGCATGGCGAGCGGTACGGTGACCATGATGATCGCCGGGTGCACGAAGCTCTCGAACTGCGCTGCGAGCACGAGGAACACAATCATGACGGCAAACAACAGCGTGATCCACAGTTGTCCGCCGCTACGAACGTAATCGGCAGATTCACCATCCCACATCAAGGTAGCGCCGGTGGGCAGTTCTTTGCGCACAGTTTCCTCGAACCACTCGACCGCCTCACCCATGGTGTATTCCTCGGCGAGATCTGCGCGAATCTCGACGGCGCGCAGTCGGTTGAATCGACTGAGTTCGGTTGCACTCGCCGTTTCTGTCAACTTGACGACGCTCGACAAGGGAACGAGCTCGCCGGTGCGATCAGATCGAACTTGCAGATTGGTGAGATCGGTCGTCGTGGCGCGCTCATCCGGGCGGCCCTGCAGCACGACGTTGTACTCGCGGCCACGATCGATGAACGTCGTCACGATGCGCGAGCCGAGCATGGTCTCGAGCGTACGCCCAACCGTTTGCAGCGAGACACCAAGATCGGCGGCGCGATCACGATCAATGGCGACTTTGATCTGTGGTTTGCGTGGCCGGTAGTTGCTCTCGACACCCGTGAGACCCGGGTTTTTCTCGGCGAGCGCAACCAGTTGATCTGACCACTTCGCGAGACTCTCGTAATCCGGACCGCCGATGACGGCTTGTACCGGTGAACCGAAACCACCGCGCAGCGCACCGGGCAGGATGGCGGTGGCACGCACACCCGGCAAAGAACCGAGCTCTTTGCGCAACGCACTCGCAATGTCCTGCGCCGAGCGATCACGTTCGGTCCAGGGTTTGAGCGTTATGATGACTCGCGCAGTCGTCACTTCACCGCCGCCGCCCCAGCCACCCGGTACTCGTAAGGTCACGCGCTGGATATCGTCAAACTTCATCTGTTTGTTGACGATCGCTTCGAGCTTGCGACCGTATTCAGCCGTGTACTCAAAACTCGCGCCTTCGGGTGCCTGTAACGTGATGAAGATGCGACCCACGTCGGCACTCGGCGCGAACTCTTCGGGAATTGCGCGAAAGGTCAGCACTCCGAGCAAACTCAGACCCACAACCGAGCTGACGATCAGCAGGGGGCGGCGGTTGAGTTGTCGCAGGCGCCGTTCGTAGATCTCAGCGAGTTTCTTGAAGAAGCGTTCGACGGCCTGAGCGAATCGGCCGTGCTTCATGTCGCGCTCGGGTGGAAGGCGTGAGGCGAGCATGGGTGTGAGGGTCAAAGCGACGAGTGCCGAGAACAAAACCGCTGCGGCGAGCGTGAGACCAAATTCGCGGAACAGGCGACCTACGTCACCGGGTAGGAACGAGATTGGCACGAACACGGCGACGAGAGTGAGCGTTGTCGCGATCACCGCGAAACCGATTTCGCGACTACCGCGGATGGCCGCCACCATTTGCGGTTCGTCGAGTTCCGCACGGCGATGGATGTTCTCGAGCACGACGATCGAATCGTCGACGACGAGACCAATGGCGAGCACGATGCCGAGCAGTGTCAGCACGTTGATGGAGTAGTCGAGCGCGTACACCGCCATGAAACCGGCGATGACGGACACCGGGATGGTCAATGCCGGAATGATGGTTGTGCGCAGCGTGCCGAGGAAGCCGTAGATCACGATCAGCACTGACACGAACGCAAAAATGACAGCGATCAAGACTTCGCGCAACGCTGCCTCGATCGCGACACCGTTATCGACGTTCACGACAATTGCGGCGCCTTCGGGTAAGTCGGCCTGGATGCGATCGATCTCAGTGCGTACACCTTGTACGAGTTCGAGTACGTTGGCTTTCGACTGCGCTTCGATGCCGATACCAACGCCGGCACGACCGTTGGTACGGAATAAAGAGCGATCATTCTCCGCCTCGAGCCGGACTTGCGCGACTTCGCCGAGCCGGACTAGATGACCCTCTGGTCCTTTGCCGATGACCAGATTGCGAAAATCGCTTTCGTTATCGAGTCCGACCTCTGTACGCAGCGAGAATTCGCGCTGAATCGATTCGATACGACCTGCTGGCAGCTCGATGTTTTCGCGACGCAGCGCAGACTCGATATCGTTGACGGTGAGCGAACGGGCAGCCAGCGACTGACGATCGATCCAGACGCGCATAGCCGCACGACGCGCGCCATTGAGCGAGGCGCGCGCGACACCGGGCACGGTGGACAAGCGATCGACGATATATCGCTCGGCGTAATCGGTGACTTCGAGCTCGGTCATCTTCTCCGAGTTGAAGCTCAGGAACATGACCGCTTCGGCGGTCGAATCAGACTTGGCGATCTGTGGTGGGTCTGCTTCGGGCGGCAATTGCTGCAGCACGCGTGAGATGCGATCGCGGATATCGTTGGCTGCCGCATCGATATCGCGCTCGACGTCGAATTCGATACGAATGCTCGATCGTTCGTCGCGGCTGTCCGACTCGATTTTCAGGACGCCTTCGATACCGGCGATACGGTCTTCGATCACCTGGGTGATCTTGTTCTCGACCACATTAGCTGACGCGCCGCGATAGGTCGTTTCGATCGAGACGACCGGACGGTTGATGTCGGGATATTCACGCAACGGCAATCTGTCGAGCGCGACGAGCCCAAAGATGACGAGCAGCGCGCTCAATACCGTCGCGAAGACGGGACGACGAACGCAAAACTCTGAGATGTTCATGAGCGAGCCGTTGCCGTCACGCGAGCGCCGTCGCGAATGCGCTGCATACCTTCGACGACGAGAGTCTCGTTACCGGCTAGGCCGCTCGTGATGGCCACGCTGCCCGGTTCACGTCCGCCGATCCTAACCTCACGGCGTTTGGCCTCGCCGCCTTCGACGACGAAGACGTAGGTGCGACCTTGTTCAGGCACCAATGCTTCTTCCGGGATCATCAAAGTCGGCTTCTCGGCGCCGCGTACGCGCACCTTCATGAAGAGTCCGGGTTTGATGTCGCCGTTGGTATTCGGCAGTTCGGCACGCACCGTAACCGAGCGTGTCACGGGGTCAACACGCGAGTCGATGGCGCTGATCTTGCCGCCGAACACACGCTCACCCAAACCTTCAGCCACAGCTTCGACGGCGAGACCCGGCTGGAGATCGTTGAGATACGTCTGTGATACGGAAAACTCGAGCTTGATGATTGAGGTGTCATCCAGTGTCGTGATGACACTACCCGGATTGACGAGGCCCCCCAATGAAACACGACGAAAGCCAGTACGACCGGCGAACGGAGCGCGAATCACCGTGTCGGCAAGTCGTGCCTTGGCCGCCGCGACGCGTGCTTCGCCTGTTTTGACGGCAGTCTCGAGTTGATCGAGCTGTGCTTTAGACAAAGCCTGTGTCACCGACAGATCACGGCCGCGATTGAACTGGTTGCGACTTTCGAGCAAGTTGGCTTCGGCCTCGGCCAGAGCGGCCGCCGTTTGAGCGCGATCGAATTCGACGAGCACCGCACCGGCTGCAACGCGCTGCCCCTCGATGAACCGAATGGCAGTGATCGTGTTGGTCGATTTCGAGGTGACTTCGACCGATTCTTTGGCGAGCGCCGTACCAACGGCTTCGATGACGACGCCGAAGGGACGGGTTTGCATCGTGCCCGTGATGACGGCCGGCGGGGATCCGCCAGGACCGCCCGGACCACCAAAGCCGCCACCCGGTTGTCCGCCACCCGGGGCTGGAGACTTGGAGCACGCAGTCAGGGCGAGAGTGACGGCGAGCAAAGTCAGTCGGAACCGGGTCACGGTAAGCATGATAAGAAGCCTGCTGATCAAAGATTGCCCGGCAATTCGGGGGAGCGGATTTTAGCTCATTCCCGACGCTCAGCGAGTCGGTAACCACCGCAAGGATGTATTACCGAAACTTATGGGTGATGATCAGACCACCCGGCCGCGCCGACCACCTTGGCGCCAATCGACGATGTTGGCGGCGATTTCGTCCAGACAGCGCTGCCGAGCATCGCGAGCCGCCCAAGCCGTATGTGGGGTCACGATGAGATTGGGCAGATCCTCGGCGAATAGCGGACTACCGGATACCGGCGGCTCCTCGGGAAGCACATCGATCGCTGCACCGCCCAATCGGCCGGCGCGCAGTGCCGCAGCGAGAGCATCGAGATCCACGAGCGCGCCGCGGGCCGTATTGATGAGGATCGCGTCGCGCTTCATGAGCGCGAGACGTCGCGTGTCGAGTAGATGACGGGTTTGTTCGGTCAAAGGGCAGTGCAGTGAGACGACATCTGCCTGTCGCAGCAACTCGTCGAGATCGACTCGCCCTGCTTGCGCAGTCTCGCCTGAACGATTGGCAATCAGCACTTTCATACCGAGGGCGCTTTGACAGGCATTGGCAAACGCCTGACCGAGCACGCCGTAACCCACGATACCGAGCGTCAGGCCTTGCAGCTCCCGAATCGGATGAGTCAGTAGTGTGAAATGCTGGCTGCGTGACCACGTGCCATCGATCGCCATTCGCGAATACTCGCGCAGGCGATGTGTCAGCATCAGCAGTGTGCCGAGCGCGTGCTGTACGACCGACGCCGTGCAGTAGTCACGGATGTTGCATACGGCGATACCCCGCTCAGCTGCCGCCACGACATCGATATTGTTCGTCCCTGTTGCCGAAAGTGCGATCAGTCGCAACTTCGGCGATGCAGCCATCACCTCAGCGGTGATTTTGAGCTTATTGAGCAATACGATTTCGCAGTCCCGTATAGCCTCGATGACGTCGGCTTGCGAAGTATTGGCCAGAAATCTCAGACCGGGTGCGCTGGCCTGCAGGGTCGTTGGATCGAGATCACCGTCGTCGACGGTCGCGTAATCAAGAAAAACAGCCGACATATACAGCGCAGCCTCAAAAAAAGAGTCGCATCACGGTTTCGGCGATACAAGCGGGTTTGGTTTCGCCTTCAATCTCGACCTGATATTGCTCGGTGATTTGCAATACCGCTGGCGCCACCGGCTCGACGGCCACCAGCGTGAAGCGGCCCCGAATGCGCGAGTCGACCCGTACGGCGTTCGGAAAGCGCAATTTATTCAGTCCGTAATTGATGACGCTACGGACACCTGTCGCGTAGGGCTTACTTTCATCAACGAGCCCGCGTAACGGAACTAGCAGAGACAAAGTGAGATAGCCGTGAGCGATGGCCTTGCCATACGGCGATTCTTTGGCGGCGCGTTCGGCGTCAACGTGAATCCACTGGTGATCATCCGTCGCCTTAGCGAATTGGTTGATACGATCTTGAGTGATCGTCATCCAGTTGCTGACATGAACTTCCTGCCCCACTTTGGCTTGTAGCGCCGCGAGAGCTGCACTGACGCTAGCGTTTTCCGACATCTTAGCCGCCCGATTTCATAGACATGCGTTTGCGAACGATCTCACCCGCCTCTTGATAAGTTGCCGGCAGTTTGTCCATGAAGGCGTTCGGTTGGAACGTGGGCTGATACTGCTGGAACACTGGCAACATCAGTGCCATTGGTAATTCTTGTACGCGCCGGGTCTTACGAAAGTCCGCGATAGGGACTCGTGCAGTGATGATGTCTTCGTGGTGATTGTCCGTCTTCGCGAGCACCGTACCACGCGGATCGACGATGACGGTTCCTTCATCGCGCGTACCGGAGGATTCCGGGAAGCCGATGTTATTTGGCGAAACGGCATTACCAACCCCGATTGTATAGAGACGATTCGCGCGAGCTGTCTGGATTGCTGATTCTGCGTTACTGCCGCCCGTCACGGATAACACCAAAACCTCGGCGCCTTTCAATCCAAGGCAGGTATAGAGCATCGGTTCTGCGCCGACGGCGGTGATGGCGATGTTGCCGATATCGGTGCGCGCAACCGGGAGAACAGCATCCCAGCCATACATTTCGACATAACGATCGAGCACGTCGTAGACGGTGGTACCGATCAACGCGCCATCACCGAAGAGGCCGAGGATATTGCGAGCTTTCCACTGCTTGCTAACGATCTTGCCGTCCGGACCAACCAATACCGACATGTTGATCACGTGATCCGGCCAGTCTTTTTCTTTGGCGTAACAGCCGAAAGAGATGTAGCAGCCGTAACGTTTCGCTCGTTCGCCAATGGCTTCCGACTCAGGTCCCGGCAGTTCGTATGCAATCTGATTGAGTTCCTTGCGAGTCCAAGGCTGGAATCCCTGGATGGGGAACTCGTGCATGCAGATGAGATCGACCTTGGATCCCCAGCGGCGCTCGCCGTTCCACTCCTCGGGTGAGTTCTGGGCAAGATCGATCAAGCGCAGCACGCGCTGTAGATTGCGTTTGTTGGTGGCAGCCTTATCGCGCAGATCGATGGAGTAGAGCTGGGACTGGATGGCTGCGACGTTGATGAAGTCCTGCTTCAGCGCCACTTTTTCATAAGAGCCACGTTGTGCGACAGCGATCGACCCAGCACCTGGGGCGTTGGTCGCGGCCGGCGAGACGGGGCTATTCGCCTTGGCCGTGGCGGCCGCGACGCTGGCGGCGGCCACTCCCGTCAGCAGGGCACGGCGGTCAATTTTGGAGGCGGTTTTCTTGCTCATGGCTTTATCGATCCTCTGGGGCCTAAATGACCGCTAGTTGGTTGATTAAGGGCACTTAATTGAGAATTAGTCTTATTAAACCGCGCGGCAGTGCTCTCATCCGTGTTCCAATTCCGCCCCCGGTTGAACGGTGATGTCAGGTCAGGGGGAACGTCACTCGGTTTTTCGCAACCGCAACAGGGCACGTTTCGCATAGCGAAACCTAAAACACAAGTGCATGGATGTTGAGGAAGCTAGCTCATGAAACAATTACGTTCACCCCACGGTCTTGTTGTTGCTCCCATGGCCGCAATGCTCGCGTTCGCTGCGGGTTCCCCGGCGCTCGCGCAGCAAACGACTGATACCGCAGCTGACGGCGCAGTCCTCGAAGAAGTCGTCGTCACGGCCCGCAAAACTAGCGAGCAGCTGCTCGATGTCCCGCTCGCGATCACGGCCTTCACCGCCGAAGCCATCGAATCACGCGGCATCGCAAACCTCGATGACGTCGCCGCCTTTACGCCGGGCCTGACGTTCTCCAACGTGCTCGGTGAGTTTTTGCCTGCACCGGTGATTCGTGGTGTCGCGCCCATCGATATTTTTGGTGAGTTGAATACGGCTATTTTCCTCGATGGCGTTTACGTCGCCGGTCGCGAAGGCATCAACTTCAATCAGCTCGACCTCGAGCGCATCGAGGTGGTCAAGGGTCCGCAGGCAGCGCTGTATGGGCGTAACGCCTTCAGCGGCGCCATTAACTACGTGACCGCGCGTCCGAGCAGCGAGTTCTCCGGCAAGGCGACCGTCACGGTCGGTAACGACGGCAAACGTCTCGCGGCGCTGACCGTGAGCGGACCTTTGAGCGAAGCGGGTCTCTCCGGACGCTTGTCGGTGACGCAGGACGAGTGGGATGGTTCTTACGAGAACCAGTACAGCGGCAATGGTCGTCGCGAGGATATCGGTGGCTATCGTTACCGCACGCTCAACGGTTCTTTGATCTGGGCGCCGAGCGATACTTTTGAGGCTCAGCTCGGGCTGTACGTTTCCGACGATCGTATCGCGAGCTCTGCTGCCAACACGGTGGCCGCCAATTGCGAAGACCGTCGTGTTCGCGATGTCAATTTGGGCGTCGCGGCGCCGCGTTCGAGTCGCTTGCTGAACTATTGCGGCGAGTTGCCCTCGGTGGATCAGGACTCGTTGCAGGTCGAGAGTGGCGCGACCGGTGAGAAGCGTCATGTCTCGCGTGGCAACCTCAAGTTGCATTGGGATATGGCCAACGGCGCGACGCTCGATGCCATCAGTGGTTTTTCGCGTGTGACGCAAGGCTTCGTGGTCGATGGCAACCGCAGTTCATCGCTGCCCCTGATTTACACCTACCAGCCGACACCAACGCGCAATATTCCGGGGCTTGGCCTCGTCACTGGGCCGACCAAGCAATTCACCTCCGGATTGCTGCAGATCGGCGGTGGCGTCGAGGTCGAAGAAATCAGTCAGGAAATTCGCTATGCGAGTGATCGTGAGGCCGCACTACGTTATACCGTCGGCGCCTATTACTACGATCGCGAATCCGCCGAAGGTGTCGATGGTGTTTTGGCAACGGCTAAATTGCCTGCAGACTTCTACTCATTCTGTCTAGCCTGCACTGCGCTTGGCCCAACGACGGTCCGCGATTTCGCACCGGGCGCCGGTAATGCGGCATTTCTACCTTACTTCACCGACCCGCAGGGCGGCGGTCGCTTAGAGCCCGTTTTCTTTGAAAACGCCGACGCCCCGGCGGTGTTCGCGGCACTCGAGTACGACTTCACCGAAAAGCTCACCGGTTCGGTCGATGCGCGTTATACCGAGGAGACTCGCGCGTTCCGTGACGCTCGCACGAACGCACAAGGCGAAGAAACTTGGGATTTGTTGAGCTGGCGCGGCACCTTGCGTTTCAAGCCGCTCGACAACGTGACCGCCTATTTTGCCGTCGCCCATTCGGAGAAGTCGGGTGATTTCGATCCGACCACGGTACGCTTGCTGAGCGCGCCGACGGTGGATGTGACGTTGCCGGGCGCCTTCGACGCTGAGGCTCTGATGAGCTACGAGTTCGGCGTGAAGTCTGAATACTTTGATCGCCGTCTCGGTCTCGAGCTCGATATCTATCACCTCGACTGGTCGGATATCGTGATTCCGCAGGTGGTCTCGAACATCGGCGGCCAGGATATCGTGACGCCGACCGGCATCAACGTGAATGCGGGTGACGCTTCGGTTGATGGGGTGGAGTTCTCTGTGATCGCCCGTCCGATCCGTGGCCTCGATTTGAACTTCGGCATCTCCTACGCAGATCCGAAATACGACAACGCTCGTGTCGACAGCTTCGTTGATTTCCCGACCTATGCACCGACCGGTGATATTTCCGGTAATCAAATCCTGCGTACGTCAAAGGTGCAGGCGAACGCGGGTATCCAACTCTCTCGAGCGGTGGGAGCGGATCGTGACTGGTTCTTCCGAACGGACGTTTCGCACCGCGGCAAGCAGTTTGCCGATGCGTCCAACCAAACCATTGTGCCATCCGCCACCAACGTCAATGCGAGCATGGGTCTGCGTGGGGACGCTTGGTCGGTCGAGTTGTGGGGACGTAATTTGACCGGTGAAGACGCCCCGACGGGCGCGTTCCGCGATGTCTTTTTCAGCAACACGCTGCCGAACGGGACGATTTCTGGCGGCACGTTCTTCCCGTTCCGTTACACCGTCGCCCACCCGCGTCTGACGACTTGGGGTGTGACGATGCGTTACACCTTCTAAGCAGGCTATGCTCCTCGGCATGCACGAGGATGTGTCTGCGGTTGTCTCCCAAGCGATTCCGCCACGGCCGGTGCCGTGGCGGAAGCGTTTTTTCTGGTTCCTGATTTTGCGTATCGCCCGCCACCACGTACTTCGTGATTGGGTCTCGAAGCGCTGGCTGCGACAGGGGTGAGTTCGATGAAAACCGTTTCCATGGTCTTGGCTTTGTTGGTGGGGGCAGGCCTTGTCGTGCAGGTGGCGTTCAATATGGCGGTCAGTCGTGCTCTCGGTAGCGCGCCGCTTGCCGCTCTCGGTAACTTTATTGTCGGCACCGTGTTGCTCGTATTGTTGCTCACCGCCTTTCGGGTCGATTGGCCAACGCGTGAGCAGTTCTCGGCCGTGCCTTGGTGGGCGTGGCTCGGGGGAACGCTTGGCGCCGCCTATGTCGCGACTGCCACCTTCACCGGTCCGCGATTGGGCGCACTATTGCTGCTGGCCTTGACGGTGGGCGGTCAGATGATCGCCTCGATCATCGTCGATCACTATGGGTTGCTTGGTTTCGCACGCGAGCCTGTCGATGCCACGCGCTTGCTTGGTGTGGTTTTGCTGCTTGGCGGTATTTTCTTGATCGCCCGCTAAGTCTGAATCACTACGACGCTGCAGCCTCGCAATCGCTGCATAGCCCCTTGAGCTCGAGCGAGCTAGGCTCGATACGAAAACCGATTTCTCGGGAGCGCTCGGTCAGCAGGGCATTGATCGCCGGATCGTCGATTTCGGCGACCCGATGGCAGCGGCGACATACGATGAACTGGGCGATATGCGGCTGACTGGGTTCGCCGCAGCCGACGAAGGCGTTGAGCGAATCGATGCGATGCACGAGACCGGCATCGATCAGGAAGTCGAGCGCACGGTAGACGGTCGGCGGAGCCGCCTTGTCTCGCTCTTTGGCGAGTTCCGCCAAGATCTGGTAGGCGCCTATCGGTTCGTGCGATCGCCACACGATCTCGAGCACCCGTCGGCGTATCGGAGTCAGGTTGAGTCCGCGTTGCTCGCAAAGGTTGGCGGCCGTGTCGAGAGCGTGCTGTATGCAGCTCTGGTGGTCGTGAGGAGAGACGTGTGACTCGCCGGTTTTGGCCATGCCGTAAGTTATCATGCGTCACTATATGGCTACCACGGATCGGGTGCCCGTCACCGTCCTGACGGGATTTCTGGGGTCTGGAAAGACCACGTTACTCAACCGCATTCTCTCCGAGAATCATGGCAAGCGGATCGCTGTCATCGAAAACGAATTCGGTGAGGTTGGCATCGATCATCAACTCGTCATTGGCGCCGAAGAGGAAATCTTCGAAACCAACAACGGGTGCATATGTTGCACCGTCCGTGGCGACCTGCTGCGAATTCTGGGGCAGCTCCTCAAGCGCCGCGATAAGTTCGACTACATCATCGTCGAAACGACAGGCATGGCAGATCCGGGCCCGGTCGCTCAGACGTTTTTCCTTGACGACGAGTTCAAGCAGCAGTTCTTACTCGATGCCATCGTCACCGTCATTGATGCGCATCACATTGAGAAGCATCTCGATGAAATGAAAGAGCCCGGCGAGCAAGTCGCCTTCGCCGACGTGATCCTACTCAACAAGATCGATCTCGTGAGCGAGGCAGAACTCGAACGCATCGAGCGCCGCATCCGCGCGATCAACGGGACCGCTAAAATCTTTCGTACTCGCAACGCCGACGTGCCGATCGAGCGCGTGCTCGATGTCGGGGCGTTTGATCTCGATCGCGCCTTGGCCGTGGATTCGGCATTCCTAGAGCCGCAATATCCGTTCGAGTGGGCTGGGCTCTACGATTTGCCGGCGGGTCGTCACGAGCTTCGAACGGGCGGTGATACGCATGATCACCATCATCACGATCACCATCACGATGGTGAATGTGACCATGCCCATCATCATCACGACGAGCATCATGGTCACGATCACGCTCATCAAGGTGGCTTGGCAGTCGCATTGTTGAGCGCTGGAGCGGGCGAGCCTGCCACCTCGCTCGCGGCTTGCATCGAGCCGGCCGTTCGCGCGTTCGCCGAAGAAGGGCAGCAGGTCATTTGCGGTGGCACCTTGCAGCCAGCCAATACAACGTATCGCATCGACGTGGGGCATGACGGAAGTCATTTCCATATCGAGCTTGCGAGTGCGGGTCGATATGCTCTTGTTGTTGAGCATGCACCGATCGAATTCGGTTTGCGTATCGAAGGGGCAAAACCGATCGCCGAGAGGCGCTTTGCCTCACATCATCACGACGAAGAGATCTCGTCCATTGGTTTGACCGATCCGCGCGTGGTCGATCCCACCAAGCTCAATGATTGGCTGTCCTATCTGCTCAAGAGTCGCGGTGCCGACATCTTCCGAATGAAGGGAGTCGTTTCGATCAAGGGTGAGCCGCGTCGCTACGTGTTCCACGGGGTGCACATGATGTTCGACGGCCAGCTGGAGCGCCCGTGGCCTGTGGGCGCCGAGCGCATAAACACCTTGGTCTTCATTGGTCGAAACCTGGATCGTCAGGAGCTCGAGGCGGGCCTCCATTCCTGCTTCGCGTGATGCCATGAAATCACCACCAGCATTGCTCGAGCCCCGCGGCAAGGTCACTATCGACGATTACATCGTCGATATCGCTTGGTCGGCAGACGGTAGTCGTCTTGCCGTGGCGGGCGGCGAAGGCAAGGTATGCAGCATCGAGAATGGTGAGGGCACGCTTGTTGCCCGAGAGGTTGGTCACCATGGGCTCGGCGCGCTGGCCGTTGCCTGGCATCCCCAGAATGCGGTGTTCGTCAGCAGCGGACAAGATGCCGAGGTCCGGCTCTACGATGCCATGGACGGAAAAGTACTGGCGCGACAAAGACCTTCGAAGGCGTGGACGACTCAAGTGACCTTCTCGCCTGATGGATCGCAGCTCGCGAGCGCGGCTGGCAGACAAATCTCGCTCTGGAACGAGCGACTGGAGTTGCAGCACGAGCTGCCGCCACTCGAAGGTGCAATCGCGGCGCTCGCATTCGATAAAAGCGGTCGAGATCTAGCCGCAGCGATCAATGGCGGCATCGTGGTGCATCGACTCGAAGCGCCGCGTTATCCGGTCCGCCACTATCGTTGGACTGCACCCTGCGTTACGGCGAATTTCAGCGGTAACGGCAAGTTTCTCGCCGCCGGTACGCAAGACGGTTCTGTGCACTTTTGGTATCTGGCCACCGGTCGTGATTCGCAAATGCGAGGCTATCCCGGCAAGGTCGATCAACTCGGTTGGAGTGGCGATTCGCGTTACCTCGCTACCGCTGCAGCAGATCGTGTCGTCGTGTGGGACTTTGGCGGCAAAGGTCCCGAGGGCTCATCTCCACTGCAACTGTCAGGTCATACCGATCGAATCGAATGTCTTGCTTATCAGCCGCGCGGAAATTTTCTCGCGACGGCAGGGCTCGATTGGCGGTTGTCACTCTGGTTGCCGGGCAAGTTTCCTACGGCGATCGATGCGCACCTGACCGATTCCGAGCCCTCGTGCCTACGCTGGTCTCCGGATGGTCGATTTCTGGCGCTCGGCGAAAGAAAAGGTAAGCTGTCGATCTTCGAACTCGTCCGGATCTGAGCGCTCGGGAGGCGCCTTTCCATGAAGCACATCGCAACTCGTTCGCTCAAGGTCTTGGGTTTTGCCGCGGCATCATTGCTGCCGCTCTCCACGCTCGCGGCGGCGCAGTCGATCAATGCCAAGGTCGATGCTGCATTGCAGAACCTGCAGCCGAAAATCATTGAGTGGCGTCGTGATCTGCATCAAAACCCCGAGTTGTCGAACCGAGAGTTCCGTACATCAAAAATAGTGACTGAGCATTTGCGCTCGCTGGGTCTCAAGGTTGAAACGGGCGTCGCGATTACAGGCGTCGTTGCCGTGCTTGAAGGCGGGAAGCCGGGCCCTGTCATCGCCTTGCGAGCCGACATGGATGCGCTGCCCGTCATGGAGCAGAACGATTTACCGTTCCGATCCAAAGTCACGACGACGTATCGGAACGAAACCGTTGGTGTGATGCATGCCTGTGGTCATGATGTGCACACGTCAGTTTTGATGGGCGTTGCGCAGGCACTGGCATCCGTCAAGGAAGACTTACCAGGCAAGATCGTCTTTCTGTTTCAGCCCGCTGAGGAGGGTGCGCCGGTCGGCGAGGAAGGCGGTGCGAGTCTCATGGTCAAAGAGGGCGTGCTCGACCGGTACAAGCCGGAAGCCGTTTTTGGTTTGCACGTGTTCGCCAACATGCGCACCGGCATGATCGGTTATCGCGGCGGTCCGTTGATGGCGGCGTCTGATTCGTATCGTATCGTCGTCAAGGGACGTCAGACCCATGGTGCGAGGCCTTGGGGCGGCGTCGATCCGATCGTCGTCTCGTCACAGTTGGTCGGCGCGCTGCAAACTATCGTCTCGCGACAAACCGACATTACGGCGAACCCCGCCATCGTCACGGTCGGCGCTATCAAGGGCGGCATTCGTCACAACATCATTCCCGACGAAGTGGAGATGGTTGGCACTATTCGTACGTTCGATGCCTTGCAACGCGCCGACATCCTGAAGAGCATGCAGCGCATGGTCGAGAACATCGCCGAGGCTAGCGGCACGACCGCAACGCTCGAGATCGATCCAGGCAGCAACCCTGTGGTGAATAACGATCCCGATCTGACTCGTAAAGTAGTTCCGACTTTGCAGCGCATCGCGGGTGAGGCGAACGTACGCACCGTACCGTTAGTGACAGGTGCTGAGGATTTCGCCTTCTTCGCGCAGAAAGTGCCGAGTTTCTTTTTCTTTGTCGGCGTCACGCCAGCCGACAAGGTACTAACGGCTGCTTCTAATCATTCGCCGCTCTTCTTGGTGGACGAGACAGCGATACCGACGGCGGCTCGCGCAATCGCGAACGTCGCCATCGATTACCTGGCTGCCGAGGCGCCTTAAGCGCTTAGCGACTTACTGATCGGCAGACGACGGATTCTCTGGCCAGTAGCCGCGAAGATCGCGTTGCAGACCGCTGGCGCAATCGGCGGCGTTCCCGGTTCGCCGATACCGCCGATCGGCCCGCCGCTCGTCACGATATGTACATCGATAGCCGGCGAGTCAACCAGGCGAAGCACGCGATAGCTGTCGAAGTTGCCTTCGACGACGCGGCCGCCCTCGATGTTGATCTCACCGTCGAGTGCTGCGGAGAGTCCGTAGAGGATGCCGCTTTCCATCTGAGCGACGACCTGACTTGGATTGACCGCAAGCCCACAGTCGACTGCGCAGGTGACGCGATGTACCCGTGCTTTGCCGTTGGAAACAGACACTTCGGCTACCTGAGCGACAATGCTGCCGAAGCTCTCTTGTAGCGCGATGCCGTGGAAGTGTCCGGCCGGCAAGGCTTGGCCCCAGTTTGCCGCAGTGGCTGCGCGCTCTAGGACCGCCAGATGGCGCGGTTTTTCTTTGAGTAGCTCGCGTCGGTATTCGTAAGGGTCCTTGTTCGCAAGCGTTGCGAGTTCATCGATGACACCGTTGGTCACGAACCCCGTGATCGAATGTCCCACGGATCGCCACCAGAGAATAGGCACGCCTTCGCGGGTGTTGTGTACCTCAACGCGAAGATTTGGAATCGCGTAGGGCATGTCGGCTGATCCTTCGATGGTAGAAGGATCAAGACCCTCTTTCGTGACCGCCATTTTGCCCATCGCCGTGTTTGCCAGTACGGGTTTGCTCACGGTGACATGATGAATGGCCAAGGGCATGCCGTCGGCGTCGATGGCCGCTTTGATGCGGTTGAAGCTCAGCGGACGGTAATAGCCACCACGCATATCGTCTTCGCGGGTCCAAACCACTTTGACTGGTTTACCAATTGCTTGGGCAACGAGAGCCGCTTCGACGGCGAAGTCTGACACCGCGCTTGCCCGACGGCCGAACCCACCGCCCAAAAACAGGGTGTGGATACGCACCTTCGAAGGTTCTATCCCTAAGGCTTCTGCGACGAAGCGCGCATCCTGTGATTGTGACTGTGTGCCAAGCCAAAGTTCACAGCCCTCGGCTGTGACTTCGGCCACGGCGTTCAAGGGCTCCATGCACGCATGCGCGAGATAAGGCAGTTCGTATTCGACGTCGATCGAGCGTGTTGCCGAGCGGAAAGCCGCGGCGACATCGCCGACATTTTTGCCGACTAATCCCGGGCGTTTGGCGAGCGCGCGCCACTCCTGACGTAGTCCCTCGCTCGAGAGTTGCTTGCTGCCACTCGTATCCCAGTCGATCACGAGCGCATCTCGGCCGCGCAGTGCCGCATAAGTGTGATGGGCAATGACGGCGATACCACTCGGTACCGCCTTGACATCGACGACACCGGCGACGGCTTTGGCCGCCGTCGCGTCGAATCCGCGCAAGCTGGCACCGAACGCAGGCGGTCGTGCGATCACGGCAGTCAGCATGCCGGGTCGCATGACGTCGATACCGAAGGTCGCGCTGCCGGTCACCTTGATCGGACTGTCGAGTCGACGCTGCGGCTTACCGATGTATTTGAAGGTCGACGGATCTTTGAGCGTGACGGCGGTCGGATCAGGCAGCGGCAGCCGATTGGCAGCATCGACCAACGCGCCATAACGCAAGCGACGACCACGCGAATCACGCACGACACCATTGTCGGTCGTCAGCGTGATGACATCGACGTTCCATTGTTCTGCTGCCGCGGCGAGTAGGGAGCCGCGTGCTTGAGCGCCGACCCGACGCAGCGCATCGTAGGTTGTCATCACGCTCATGCTGCCGCCGGTGAATTGTGCGGGCAGGAACGGATGATTGAAGGCCGGATCTACGCCTGCGATCTCGACCTGCACGTTGGTCGGATCGACGTCGAGCTCTTCGGCGAGGATCATCGGCAGACTGCCGTAGACGCCTTGCCCCATTTCGCTCTTGCCGATGATTACCGTGATGGTGTCATCCGAGCTGACACGAACGAATGCGTGGGGTTGAAAACTGGCTGGCGGCCGGTCGACATCGGCCGCACCGACCAACCATGGACGCAACGCGATGCCAGCGGCCGTCCCGCCGGCGACGACGCCGATGCCGATCAAAAATTGGCGTCGACCGTTGTCGGTCGCATCCTTGCCTGCTGCGCTCATGCCGACTTGTCGCCTCGCTTGAGTTCAGCCGCACGTTTGATGGCTGCGCGAATGCGCGGATACGTGCCGCAACGGCAGATGTTGCCGTTCATCGCAGCGTCGATATCGGCGTCGCTCGGATTGGTATTTGTTTCTAGCAGGGCGACGGCCGACATGATCTGACCCGATTGGCAGTAACCGCACTGCACGACGTCGAGCTCGATCCACGCTTTTTGAACTGGATGCAGCTCCTCGCCCTTGGCGAGACCTTCGATGGTGGTGATGCGACCGCCGACGGCAGCCGACACCGGAATCGAGCAAGAACGGATAGGCTGACCATCGAGGTGCACGGTGCAGGCACCGCATTGTGCGATGCCGCAACCATACTTGGTGCCGGTGAGTTGCAGGATGTCACGCAGTGCCCACAACAGGGGCATGTCCGCGTCAGCTTCGACTTCGCGTTGGACGCCGTTGATGTTCAAACTGATCACGAGTGCTCTCCGGTTCACATCTGCTCGGTTGGAAGCACCACAATATACCCAAACACGGCGCTGATCGGCTGTCGGCGCGCAGAGTTAAGGAGAGCTTGCCCATGGAGATCGAGTTTTACGGCGCCGCCGGTGAGGTGACCGGCTCCTGTCATGTGCTGCGACATGGCGGGCGGAGTTTTCTCATCGATTGCGGCATGGTCCAGGGTGGGCGCGCGACGGCAACCCGCAATCGCGAGGATTTCCCCTTCAACCCCCAGTCGCTAGAGGCGGTTTTCCTAACCCACGCCCACATCGATCACAGCGGGCGCTTGCCGTTGCTGGTGCAGCGCGGCTATCGAGGGCCGATCTACACCACGGCCGCCTGTCGAGATCTGCTGCCGATTCTGTTGGAGGACAGCGCCGACTTGGCGTTGCGGGAGGTCGAGCGCATCAATCGGCACCGCGAGCCAGGTGAGCCTGAAGCGACGCCGCTATTTGATCTCGATGATGTTGAAGAATGCCTGAAGTTGTTGAGAGTCATTCGTTACGACACCGAATACGCCCCATTTCCGGGCATGACGCTGCGCTTTCGCGAAGCGGGGCATATCCTCGGATCAGCGAGTCTCGAGTTCGAGTTGCGTGAACTCGATACGGTCAGGCGGATCGTCTTCAGTGGCGATCTTGGCCAATACGATTCACCGATCTTGCGCGATCCGCACCCTTTCAAGACGGCTGACCTCATCGTGATGGAGAGCACCTACGGCGATCGTGATCATCGCGATCGGTCCGCCACCTTGGCTGAGCTCGGTGAAATCATTGACCGTGCGGATCGGGACCGCGGCAATATTGTCATCCCAGCCTTTGCCGTGGGCCGCAGCCAGGAGTTGCTCTACCTGCTTGGTCAGCATGCCGAGCAATGGAATTTGCAGCGATGGCAGGTGTATCTCGATAGCCCCATGGCGATTAAGGCGAGCGAGATTTATTGGCGGCACCCTGAACGATACGATGAGGAGGCCGCTCGGTTGCGCGATAGTTTCGGCTCCATGCCGAATCTGCCGAATCTGGCGCTAACTCGAACTGCGGACGAGTCCCGAGCGATCAACTCACGGCGCTCGCATACCTTGATCATCGCAGGCAGCGGCATGTGCAATGGCGGGCGCGTTCTGCATCACTTGACGCACAACTTGCCGCGCGCCGAGTGCCACGTCATCTTCACGGGATATCAGGCGCCTGGCACCCTCGGCCGAGCTCTGGTGGATCATGCGCGCCGGGTCCACATCCACGGCGTGTCCGTGCCGGTACAGGCGACGATTCATACCGTTGGTGGCTTGTCGGCACACGGCGGGCAGCACGATCTGTTGCGTTGGTATGACAGTTTCGACGGCCATCCCGCGGTTTGCCTGGTTCACGGTGAGCCTGAGCCCGCACGGCTATTGCAATCGGCTCTGCAGCAGCGCGGCGCGCATATCTCTATCCCCCGTCGAGGGGATATCATCGACCTCGTCTCGATGCGATTGGGGAGAGTCGATCGATGAAATCCGGATTGCGCGAGCTGGTGCTCGCCTTGGTGATTTCGCTTTGCGCGTTGCCAGCCTCCACTTTGGTTGTTGCTGCGGAGCCGGCGGGCGCTACAGCCCGAACGGTTCTCGTCATTGGTGCGACCGGCAGAACTGGGCGCGAAGTGGTTGTGAAATCTCTGGAGGCGGGCTATCGAGTTCGAGCTCTCGTGCGCGATGAGCTTCGTGCCCGCGCAGCGCTCGGCAGCGAGGTCACGCTCATCGTCGGCGATGTGCGTACCGATGAGGGCATCGCAAAAGCGATCGAGGGAGCTGATTTCATCATCTCTGCTTTGGGCTCCAACGTTCGCAATGATCCTTCCAATACGCCAGAGCTTGTCGATTACGGTGGCATTCGTCGTTTGGCAGAAAAATCAGCCAAGTCAAAGATTCGTCACTTCGTGCTCGTATCTTCGATGGGCGCCACCCATCGGGATCACCCCCTCAACCGTATGTACTCAAATATCTTGACCTGGAAGCTCAAGGGTGAAGAGGCCTTACGCGCTTCCGGAGTTCCATACACGATCGTGCGCCCGGGCGGCCTGACTGAAGCACGTGGCGGTGAGTTCTTGCCGATGATGATGCAGGGTGACGATCTGTCACGGCAGGGGCGAATCGCACGGGCGGATGTCGCTGCCATTGCCGTCGCTGCGCTTGATCGTCCCGAGGCGATGCAAAAAACCTTTGAAGTCATCGCCAGCAATGCGACAGGCCAGCCGGACTGGGCGACTCTTTTCGGGAGCTTGAACGTCGATGCAAAATGAAACGGCGCTGCAGCGCCAGTTGTCGCGCTTCGCCAAGGTAGAGCCTCGCGAAACCGCTGCGGTTGTGGCCGCGTTCTGCCTGTTTTTCTTTGTACTGGGTAGCTATTTCGCTGTTCGTCCCGTTCGCGAGACCGTGGCCACTCTGCTCGGTCGTGATCGCGTGGCAGATCTCTGGTTTTACACGGCGCTATTCGCGATCTTGATCGTGCCGTTGTATGGCTGGCTGATCGCTCGCTTCCGTCGCAGCATCCTGCTTCCCTGGGTTTACGGTGTGGTCGCCGTCATTCTCGGTGTCATTGGTTTCAACATCCAGATGGATGAGTCCAATCTGCGAGTCGGCACTTTTTTCTACGTGTGGATCAGCGTGCTCAACTTGATGCTGGTCTCGGTCTTCTGGAGTTTCCTACTCGAGATGTTCTCAGCCGAGCAGACCAAGCGCCTGTTCGGGTTCATTGCTGCGGGCGGGACTTTTGGTGCGTTGATCGGCCCCTTGATCGCGCGCCTTTTGGTTGACTCGATCGGAAACTCGGGCGTTCTCTATGTGGGGTCAGTCGGATTCTTGGGCGCCATCGTCTGTCAGCGCATCTTGATCGGTATCTGGAATCGAGAGCGCAATGAGCGAATGGCGGAGACGCCAGATACATCAACCGTGGCTTCTGATACAGGCCTTGGCGGAAATCCTTTCGCCGGCATCTTCATCGTGTTGCGATCCCCCTACCTTTTGGGTATCGCATCGTTCGTCGTGTTGTTGTCGGCGGTCAACACATTCCTCTACTTCGAACAGCTGCGCATCGTCACCGAGACGTTCGAAGACACGACTCGCCGAACCGAGGTGTTTGCCACCATCGACTTCGTCGTACAGTCACTGACGATTTTTTCGCAGTTGTTTCTCACGGGTCGTATCGCATCGAAGCTCGGTGTTAGAACGTTGCTCACCTTCGTGCCGGTGTTGATGGTGATCGGGTTCCTGTTGCTCTCGATCTTCAATGTCTTCGGAATGATCGCAGCGTTGCTGGTGCTACGACGCTGGGGCGAGTATGCGTTCATTCGGCCCGGCCGCGAGATGCTTTGGGGTTCTCTCGATACCGAGTCCAAATATAAGGCCAAGAGTTTCATCGATGTGCCCGTGTACCGCGCTGCCGATTATGTGGGCGCCCAAGCCAAGACGGCGCTGGACGCGGTGGGTACCTCGCCGAGCGGCGCCGCCTTGATTGGGGCCGTCTTGGGCGTGCTTTGGGTCGGAAACGGCTGGCTACTTGGTCGTAAGCACGATGACGCATCAGAGGAGAAAAACAAAACATGAGCCGCTGGTCAGAATGGTTCCGACTCGACGAACGGGAAGAGGCCGCGAGTGCCGACAGTCCGCACGCTCCTTTGAGTGACGAGCAGCGACGCGATGCCTTGCCATTGCTGACACTGGCTTTTGGCTGGGGATTTTTGGTCACCGGCTTATTGGTCGGTAGCTCACTCGGCGCCGGGCTGTATTTTCCCGATTTGATTCGCAACGCCTTGTGGGGCAACACGATTAATTTCATCGTGGGCGCCTTAGTGGGTTACATGGGTTACAAGACGGCATGTAACAGCGGTCTGCTGTACAGACTCACCTATGGCAATGTCGGCGCTTACCTGCCGGTACTGTTTCTGGCGGCGCTGACCATCGGCTGGCAAGGCATCGTGGTTGGCGCGATGGGTTTGACTTGGGCAGGTAGTTTCGACAGCCCGCTGTTTTATCCGATCGCCATCTTTGCCGGCTTGCTCTACACGGCGACAACCTATCTCGGCGTCAAAGGACTTGAGCGTGTCGCCGTGCCGTCGACCGTGGTGCTGGCGCTAGTCGGTTTGTACGCAGGTTGGTTCAATGTCGATCGTGCCGGCGGTTGGGATGCATTTCTTGCCTTGTCGGCGAGCGCCTCTGCAACGAGTCCGTTAACCGACAATCAGGCGATCAATCTCGTGATTGGCTCTTGGATCGTCGGTGGTGTGGTGATGGCGGAATATACTCGCTTCGCTCGCAAAGCCTGGGTCGCAATTGCCATTCCGTTCATCGTGTTGATCGTCACGCAGATTTTTCTGCAAGTCATTGGCGCCATGGGCGGCATCGTATCTGGCAGCTTCGATTTCAGTGCTTACCTCAAGACAGCGGGCCCACTCATCGCATTCGTCGGTTTAGTCGCGATGAGCCTGGCTTTGTGGACCACCGGCGATACCAACTTGTATCTGCCGTCCATCCAGACGGCCAGCGTTTTCAAATTGCCGAAGCGCGTCACGATCGTCGTGTGTGGTTTGATCGGCACGATCTTGGGTCTTGGCATCTATCAACACTTTATGGGTTGGATCAATCAAATCGCGAATCTCGTCCCGCCGCTGATCGGGCCCGTCATCGTCGATTACTACCTGTTCCAACGCGGACACTACGACACGACGCGTTTGCCAGACTTACCGAGCTGGAACCCTCCTGCCGTCGCGGCGTTTGTGGCAGGCGTCATCGCCGCGCAGGCTTTTACTCCGCCGTGGATCGCCTCGGGCCTTTGGGGCTTGCTCGTTTCGATGGTCGCCTATGCGGTGATTTACGGAGCGACGCGCATGATGGGTTTGAAGTTGGGTTACGCAGCCGTGGCAGCGCGCGAGCGTAAAGCAGGTTGATCAGTATGCGGATTCGAGTCGGCCTTCAACTGCTCATGGTCGTTTTCTTTGCCGTCATCGGGTCGTTAGGTCGAGCGGAATCGGTCACCGGTGCGCAGCGTCAAGCGGCGAGTGATTACCTATTGGCCGTGTCGCGTAACGATCCTCAAGCTATCGCTTATGCAATCCATCCCACCGAACTGGATCGTTTGCGTTTTGGCGTTCTACAGAGACTGAGAGAGGAGTCGGCCCGCGGCGGCAATGCGATCCGCGAGCGTCTGTTCGGTGGAGCGATGCCACTTGCGGATATCGAGCGACTGACTAGCGTCAATTTCTTTCGTGCAGTTGCCCGCCGTTGGTCGCCTACCGTACGCACTCACGAGAGTCTCGACGGTTTGAGCGCCACCCGAGATGGCGAGAGAGTACATGTGCTGGTGAAGCAGCGACCCCCTAAAGACGGCGGCCGCATCGAAACCCTCGAAGTCGTGACACTCATGACCTACGGGCGAGAGTGGCGCGCCGCGCTGCCACCTGAGTTTGAGGCGCTTGTAGATGACTTGGTGAGCGGGCGTCATGGAGGAATGACTGATGCACTGCCGGCTCCCCGGAGCGCACCTCAAGCGCCGGAGCGCAATCCGCCGGAAATCGTCAGCATGCTGGAGGCGGCCGAGAAGGCGCTGGTCGATGGCCGATGTGATCGCTATTACAAAGAATTCTTAACGCCGGAACTTCAGCGCAGCCTTGCTGGTCGTACCATGGACTCCTTAATCACCAGTTGCCGGCGCAGCATGGCCAGTCGCGAGCTGCTGATCGCCGCACTGCGGATCGTCAAGCGCACGCCCGCGACCATTGAAAATGGCGGTAATCGGGCGGTGTACGATGTCACGGGTCAGGGTTTGCCTTTCGATCGGTATGTGCTGGAGCGAGTTGAAGGGCGCTGGTACGTCGCCGAGTAATGTCAGCCAATTCAGTTGGAGCAGTCAGTCATGCGAAATGTTTCAGGATCTCTGCCTCGAATGGGCCGCCGCACCGGGTGGTGGGTCTTGGCTTTCGCCGTGTTGCTGAGTGGTTGCGGCGTGAATCCGCAGAAAGTGACGGTGCCGGTCGTACCGGCAGTCGACCTGCCGCGCTTCATGGGGCCGTGGTACGTGATTGCCGTCATTCCGACCTTCATCGAGAAAGACATCTATAACGCTGTCGAGTCTTACGAGCTCGCTCCGGATGGCACGATTCGCACGACGTTCACCTTTAACAAGGGCGCGCTCGATGGGCCGGCTAAGGAGATGAACCCGAAGGGCTTCGTCATTCCGGGCACCAATAATGCTATCTGGGGCATGCAGTTCATCTGGCCGATCAAGGCGGAATACGTGATTTCCCATGTCGATGCGAACTACACCGAGACGATCATCGCCCGCAGCGCCCGCGACTATGTCTGGATCATGGCCCGCACCCCGACCATCGAAGAGGCTCGATATCGCGAGCTGGTCGGCAAGGTGGGTGCCATGGGTTACGACGTCAGCAAACTGGTGCGCATTAGTCACCGCGCTGCGGCCGGTCGGTGACGAGCTAAGTTCCTGATTTAAATAACTTAAATATCCAGCGTCCTGTTCTGCGGGCGGGGCCGCCGGCGCTGCTCGCCGCTTAACGCCCCCCTTGCTAGACTGCCGAGGTTTTTCGCCCGGTTGCAGGGATGTCATGAGCAAGGACGATATTCTGAACTCCGACTCCATCGGGGTCTGGACCAAGGCGGCCGCTAAATCCGCGCCGGGGGGTAACCCCGAGGCGCTGGTGTGGGCTACCCCCGAGGGTCTTGCGGTCAAGCCGCTGTACACGGCGGCGGACGTCGCGGGACTACCCTATACCGACACTCTCCCGGGATTTGCGCCCTTCATCCGCGGCCCTCAGGCCACCATGTATGCAGTGCGCCCTTGGACTATCCGCCAGTACGCCGGCTTCTCCACGGCGGAAGCCTCCAACGCGTTCTATCGCAAGGCGCTGGCTGCCGGTGGGCAGGGTGTGTCCGTTGCGTTCGATCTGGCGACCCATCGTGGCTACGACAGCGACCATCCGCGTGTCACCGGCGACGTGGGTAAGGCGGGTGTCGCCATCGATTCCGTCGAGGACATGAAGATCCTCTTCGACGGTATTCCGCTCGATCGAGTGTCGGTTTCGATGACCATGAACGGAGCGGTGTTGCCGGTGTTGGCCGCTTACGTCGTGGCCGCCGAAGAGCAGGGTGTCGCCCAGGATCAGTTGTCGGGCACGATTCAAAACGACATTCTCAAAGAATTCATGGTGCGTAACACCTACATCTATCCACCGGAACCCTCGATGCGTGTCGTCGGCGACATCATCGAGTACACCGCGCGGAAGATGCCTAAGTTCAATTCTATTTCGATTTCCGGCTATCACATGCAGGAAGCGGGTGCCAATCAGGCGCTGGAATTGGCCTTCACGCTCGCTGATGGCAAGGAGTACGTCAAAACCGCCATCGCCAAGGGACTCGATGTCGACGAGTTCGCCGGACGTCTCAGCTTCTTCTGGGGCATCGGTATGAACTTCTATCTTGAGATTGCGAAGATGCGCGCGGCGCGCCTGCTCTGGTGGAAGATCATGTCCGGCTTCGGCGCGAAGAACCCGAAGAGCCTGATGCTGCGGACGCATTGCCAGACCTCTGGATGGAGCCTCACCGAGCAGGACCCATACAACAACATCGTTCGCACGACGATTGAAGCGATGGCGGCCGTTTTTGGTGGCACGCAAAGCTTGCATACCAACTCCTTTGACGAGGCTATTGCATTACCGACAGAGTTCAGTGCACGTATCGCTCGAAATACGCAGCTCATCCTGCAAGAAGAGTCGCAGATCACCAAAGTGGTCGATCCGTGGGCTGGCAGCTACATGATGGAGCGGCTGACGCAGGAGATGGCGGATAAGGCTTGGGCCATCATCGAGGAAGTCGATGCGATGGGCGGCATGACACGTGCCGTCGAAAGCGGTTGGGCGAAGTTGCGCATCGAGGCCAGCGCTGCGGAGAAGCAGGCGAGGATCGACTCTGGTCGTGATGTCATCGTCGGCGTCAATAAGTTCAAGCTCGACAAAGAAGATCCGGTTGAGATCCTCGAGATCGATAATGTCGCTGTACGCGACAATCAGATTGCGCGTCTCAAGTCGATTCGTGCCAGTCGTAACGAGGCTCGTGTGAGGCAGACTCTCGAGGCGTTGACGAGCGCGGCGCGAGAGCGTGATGGCAATCTGCTCGAGCTCAGCATCGCAGCGATGCGTGAGCGCGCGACGGTGGGTGAAGTCAGCGATGCCCTCGAGCAGGTCTGGGGTCGTCATCGTGCTAACTCTCAGGAGGTCAGTGGCGTGTACGCAGGTGCATACGAGAGCGCAGACTCCTGGAACGCATTGAAGACTGAGATCGATACCTTCGCCGCTGCAGCAGGTCGCCGGCCGCGTGTAATGATCGCGAAGCTCGGTCAGGACGGTCACGATCGAGGCGCGAAGGTCGTTGCCAGCGCGTTCGCCGATCTCGGTTTTGATGTCGATGTGGGTCCGCTATTCCAGACACCGGAGGAATGCGCTCGTCAGGCTATCGAGAATGACGTGCACGCGGTGGGGGTCAGCACCCTTGCCGCTGGACACAAGACTTTAGTCCCCGAGATCATCCGTGCGCTGCGCGCGCAGGGTGCGAACGACATCATCGTTTTCGTCGGCGGTGTCGTGCCGCAGCAGGACTACGAGTTTCTTTACGGCGCGGGCGTTAAAGGCATCTACGGGCCGGGTACGCCGATTCCTGAAAGTGCGCGCGACGTGTTGAAGCACATCAAGGACGCCTGTGCCATCGGTTGATATGGATGACCTCGCCTTGATCGCGGCCGTGCGTGCCGGCGATCGTCGGGCACTGGCGAAGACGATCACCTTGCTCGAATCGACGCTGCCTGAGCATCGCGTTCGCGCCGACTCGGTGCTCGATGCGTTGCTGCCTGAGAGTGGTCGTGCACTGCGTCTCGGTATTTCTGGTGTGCCGGGCGTTGGCAAATCGACCTTTATCGAATCTTTGGGCATGTATCTCATCGAGCGTGGGCACAAAGTGGCCGTGCTTGCGGTTGATCCTTCATCGGGCGTGTCGGGCGGTTCGATACTCGGTGACAAGACGCGCATGGAACGTCTGTCCGTGCACGATCGCGCCTACATCCGACCGAGTCCTTCGTCCGGCACCTTAGGCGGCGTTGCCGAGAAAACGCGCGAGGCGATGCTCGTTTGCGAGGCTGCTGGCTATGACGTCGTGATCGTCGAAACGGTGGGTGTCGGTCAATCCGAGACCACTGTTGCAGGCATGACCGACATGTTCGTGCTGTTGCAGTTGCCGAATGCCGGCGATGATCTGCAAGCGATGAAGAAGGGCATCATGGAAATGGCCGACCTCATCGTCATCAACAAAGCCGATCTTGATCCTGATGCGGCGACTCGCGCTGAAGCGCAGATCACCAGTGCATTGCGTGTGTTGCGCTTCACGGGCGCACCCGGTACGAGCGTCGAGAATCGTTGGCAGACTCGGGTGATGCGCGGTAGTGCGCTGCGCGCCGAAGGCTTGGAGCAGTTCTGGGCCGAGGTGCAGGAGTTCAAACGTTTGGGCGATCTATCCGGCGAATTTGCCGCGAAGCGTCGCCAGCAGGCGCTGACCTGGATGTGGGATCAAGTCCATGCCCGGTTGGCCGCCGATTTTCGTGAATCTGCGGCAGTCCGCGCGGCGCTACCTGCAGTGCTAGCCGATGTCTCTCATTCACGTACCGCGCCATCATCGGCCGCGCGAAAGTTGCTAGACCTATTTGAAAAAAGGGAATCCACTCATGCATGACATCATTCAGCAGCTCGAGAAGAAGCGGGCTCAAGCCCGTCAGGGTGGTGGGCCTAAGCGCATAGAAGCACAGCATGCCAAGGGCAAGCTCACTGCACGCGAGCGTGTGGAGTTGTTATTAGACGAGGGTAGCTTCGAAGAATGGGATATGTTCGTCGAACATCGCTGCAGCGACTTCGGCATGCAGGATCAAAAAATTCCGGGTGATGGTGTCGTCACTGGATGCGGCTTCATCAACGGTCGACTGGTGTTTGTATTCAGTCAAGATTTCACGGTCTTCGGCGGATCGCTCAGCGAAGCCCATGCGCAGAAGATATGCAAGGTCATGGATATGGCGATGAAGGTGGGTGCACCTGTCATCGGCATCAACGACTCGGGCGGCGCGCGAATCCAGGAAGGCGTAGCCTCACTGGGTGGTTATGCCGAAGTGTTTCAACGTAATGTCACCGCGTCGGGTGTGGTGCCGCAGATCAGTTTGATCATGGGTCCGAGCGCTGGTGGCGCGGTTTATAGCCCAGCTCTCACCGATTTTATCTTCATGGTCAAGGACAGCTCATACATGTTCGTGACCGGTCCTGAGGTCGTCAAAACCGTCACCCACGAGGAGGTTACCGCTGAGGATCTCGGTGGCGCGATCACTCACACTACTCGTAGTGGTGTTGCCGATCTCGCCTTCGAAAACGATGTGGACGCGATCTTGATGGTCCGACGGTTCTTCAATTATTTGCCCTCCAACAATCGTGAGAAGGCACCGATACGAGAAGCGGGCGATCCCCCTGATCGCGATGACTTCTCGCTAGACACGCTGATTCCAGACAACCCGAACAAGCCCTACGACATGAAAGAGCTCGTCGCGAAAGTCGTCGACGACGGTGAGTTCTTCGAGTTGCAGCCGGACTACGCAAAGAACATCCTGATCGGGTTTGCCCGTATGGATGGGCAGGTTGTCGGCATCGTTGCCAATCAACCGCTGGTATTAGCGGGTTGTCTCGACATCAAGAGCAGTATTAAGGCAGCACGCTTCGTGCGTTTCTGCGACGCTTTCGGCATCCCCGTCGTGACCTTCGTCGATGTGCCGGGTTTCATGCCGGGCACGGCGCAGGAATATGGCGGCATCATCAAGCACGGCGCAAAGTTGCTCTATGCCTATGCCGAGTGCACTGTACCGAAAATCACTGTTATTACGCGCAAGGCTTACGGTGGCGCCTACGACGTCATGGCCTCGAAGCATCTACGCGGCGACGTCAACTTTGCTTGGCCAAATGCCGAGATCGCGGTGATGGGCGCGAAGGGCGCTGTAGAAATCATCTTCCGCAATGAAAAGAGCGATCCTCAAAAGCTCGCCGCCCGTGAAGCGGAATATCGGGAGAAGTTTGCCAATCCGTTCGTGGCTGGCGCCCGCGGCTACATCGACGATGTCATCATGCCGCACGGAACGCGTCGACGCGTCTGTCGAGCCTTGACGGTGCTACGCGACAAGAAGCTTGAAGAGCCGTGGCGTAAGCACGGCAACATTCCTCTGTGATGGCGTGAAGGAGCAAGGCTAATCATGTTCAAGAAAATCCTGATCGCCAATCGTGGTGAAATCGCCTGTCGTGTCATTAAGACAGCGCGAAGAATGGGTATCAAGACGGTTGCGGTGTATTCAGAAGCGGACCGTGACGCGCGTCATGTCGAGTTAGCCGACGAAGCCGTCTTGTTGGGTCCGGCGCCATCGCGCGAGTCGTATTTGGTCGCCGACAAGATCATTGCTGCTTGCAAACACACCGGCGCAGAAGCCGTCCATCCGGGTTATGGCTTCTTATCGGAAAACGCCGAGTTTGCGCGGCGTGTTGAAGACGAGGGCATTATCTTCATCGGCCCGAAGACCGCTTCGATCGCCGCTATGGGCGACAAAATTGCGTCCAAGGAATTGGCGGCAAAAGCCAAGGTGAACACCATTCCGGGCTACAACAGCCCAATCGAGTCAGCTGAGAAAGCGGTCGAGATTGCAAAGGGTATTGGGTACCCCGTAATGATCAAGGCCAGCGCCGGCGGCGGTGGTAAAGGCTTGCGCGTAGCTTGGAATGATAAAGAAGCTTTCGATGGCTTCACTTCCTGTCGCAACGAAGCGCGTAACAGCTTCGGTGACGACCGCGTCTTCATCGAAAAGTTTGTTGAAGAGCCCCGCCACATCGAGATCCAGGTACTGGGTGATGGTCACGGCAACTGCGTGTATTTGTGGGAGCGTGAGTGCTCGATCCAACGTCGACACCAGAAGGTGATCGAAGAGGCGCCGAGCCCCTTCCTCGACGACAAGACTCGCAAGGCCATGGGCGAACAGGCGGTGGCCTTGGCCAAGGCCGTGAACTACCAAAGCGCCGGTACCGTCGAGTTCGTGGTTGGCAAAGACAAGAGCTTCTATTTTCTGGAGATGAACACTCGATTGCAGGTCGAGCACCCGGTGACCGAGTGCATCACGGGTCTCGATCTCGTCGAGCAGATGATTCGAGTAGCAGCCGGCGAGAAGTTGCCTTTCAAGCAAAGCGAAATCGCGCGCAATGGGTGGGCGATCGAGTGCCGCATCAACGCCGAGGATCCGTATCGAAACTTCCTGCCCTCGACCGGAAGACTCGTCAAATATCGACCACCCGAGCAGAACATGGAAGCATCGCAACCCGTCCCGCAAGGTGGGGGTGTGCGTGTCGACACCGGCGTTTACGAAGGTGGCGAGATCCCGATGTTTTACGACTCGATGATCGCCAAGCTGATCACGCATGGGCGTGATCGTAACGAGGCGATCGCGCGGATGCGCGAGGCTTTGAATGGTTTCGTGATTCGCGGCATTTCTAGCAACATTCCATTTCAAGCGGCCTTGCTTGCACACCCGAAGTTCGTCGCCGGTGACTTCAATACCGGTTTCATCGCCGAGCACTATCCAAAAGGCTTTTCAGCGAGCAGCGTGGCTCACGAGCAGGCCGGCTTCTTGTTGGCATTGGCGGCAGTGTCACATCGCCGCTCGCGTGAACGTGCGGCGACCTTAACGGGCCAACGTCGTCATCGCGAGGTTCGGATCCGCGAGGATTTCATCATCGTCTTGACCGACGAATCGGGTCGTCGTGATCAGATCCCGGTGACGGTGCGGCCGGTGGGTACCGCCTTCCATGTCACGATCGCCGGACAAACGCACGAGGTTTCGTTCGAGGACAATCTGCGTGACATCGCCGTGCACGGTAGTTTCGACGGGCGCACCTTCTGTGCTCAAATCGAACGAGTTGGACTCGGTTATCGCATTTCTCACAATGGCGCATCGCTGTTTGCTCGAGTTTTCTCGCCCCGTCAGGCCGAACTCGAAGCCTTGATGCCTTTCAAGGCACCGCCCGATTTGTCGAAGGTGTTGTTGTCGCCCATGCCTGGCTTACTGGTCGATGTCGCAGTACAACCAGGGCAGACGGTCCGAGCCGGTGAAAAGCTTGCTGCGATCGAGGCGATGAAGATGGAAAACATCCTGTTCGCTACACAGGACTGCGTCGTGACTGAGGTGGTTGCAAAGAAAGGCGATAGTCTCGCGGTCGATCAAGTCATCATGCGGTTCGAGTGAGGACATTCACGATGTCGCAGTCAGTGAATCGACCATTTCGCGTTCTCGGTATCCAGCAAGTTGCCATCGGTGGGCCAGACAAGCAGCGGCTCAAGACGCTGTGGGTCGATATGTTGGGACTCGACGTCACCGGCAACTTCCTCAGCGAGCGTGAGAACGTAGACGAAGATATTTGTGCAATGGGACGTGGAGCTCATGTGGTGGAGGTCGATTTGATGCAGCCGCTCGACCCGAACAAGAAGCCTGCGGTACATCAGACACCACTCAACCATATCGGTCTGTGGATTGACGATCTGCCCAAGGCAGTCGAGTGGCTAACCGATAGAGGGGTGCGTTTCGCGCCGGGCGGCATCCGCAAGGGCGCTGCCGGTCACGACATTTGCTTTCTGCATCCGAAGTCGAACGAAGAGTTCCCGATTGCCGGTGAGGGCGTGTTGATCGAGCTCGTTCAGGCACCGCCCGAGGTTATCGCTGCCTTGCGTTGAACCGCAACGATCAGCGTCCCCGGCCCGCCGTGCACACCAACGGCGGGACTCATTTCGGTAACCTCCAGCCACTCGATGTGATCCGGATCAATCAGTCGTAGCAAATCTGCCTGTAACAGTTGCGCTTCTGTCGGTAGGTCACCATGTCCCACCAGTATGCGAAGTTTTTCGCCGGCTGCGAGTGTTCCGACCTGCTTTGCCACGTGTCTAGCAAAGCGTTGGCGCAGATTGATCCTGCCGATGAGGCCACTGCCAGCGGCGATGCGCCCATCGGGATGGGTATGCAGGATGACATTGAGACGCAGCCATTTAGCAATAGTGCCGACGATGGCGGGAATTCGACCGCCACGAACCGCGAACTTGATATCTTTGAGTAGCGCAAACGTCCGCGTGTGCTCGAGTGCATCGCGAGCTGCTGCTGAAACATTATCCATATCGCCGCCAACCGCCGCTGCCTCTGCTGCAGCGATGGTGACGAGTCCTTGTCCGACCGATGCATTGCGACTATCGATCGCGCGAATCGGCTTGCCTTCCGGTGATACGCGATCAGCCGCTTTTTTCGCAGCATCCCAGGTCCCGCTATGGCGGGCGGTCAGATTCACGGACACCACGCCTTCGTAGTGGGACGCTAAAAATTCGAACATACGGCGAAAATCGCCCGGTGGCGGTTGTGACGTCTTGGGATGCTCCGGGTTCACAACGAGTTCTCGATAAAATTCGCTCGGCGTCATGCTGACTTTATCGAGATAGGACCGACCGCCAAACTGAATTCGTACTGGCACCATCATGATGCCGAGCCGCTCTACGAACGAATCCGGTATATCGGCACCCGAATCAGTCACGATAGCGATCTTTTGGGTTCGTTTGTGATGTGCTGCTGATTGCTGCAGTTGCATATCATCGGCCTTCTGGGCCGATACGACGCCGTAGTTTGCTGCCAGACGAAACACATCATCGGGCGTGTTGGTGTGAATATGAATTCGAGCTTTGTGTTTGTTACCGCTGATGACAAGGCTTGCGCCTCTTTCGGCAAACTGTTCTCGAAGTTGACGGAGATCAAGTTGATCATCGCCACTCGTCGTGATCAAACACTCTGTGCAATAACGAAAATTCTGATCGACTGATACGCTGCCGGCATCGGCCATAGGCTCGTCGCCGATGTGCAGAGGAGCAACCACCGGGCCCACCTCACCGGTTTCTAGGAAACGCCGCATGCCTTCGAGCACTTCGACGAATCCGAGCGCGCCCGCATCGACGACGTTGGCGATGCGCAGCTCATCCAATTGCGATCGGGTGGCTTCCAGACTGGTGCGAACACGAATCAACGCTGCAGAGAACAGTTCGCCGAAGTTCCGCGACTGACCGAGTGTGGCTTCGGATGCCTGCGCGAACTCGCGTAATACCGTCAGAATGGTCCCCTCGCGTGGCTGACTCAGCGCATCGCGTGCGTAAACCGATCCTTTATTTACGGCAATGACAAACTCGCGACGACCGAGTCGAGCGAGATGGCCCGCGCCATCACCAAGGCCCAATAAAAATTGCGCAAGGATGGCACCGGAGTTGCCGCGGGCGCCATCGAGCGCGGCATCGGCAGCCCGGACAAGCAGGGTGCCGGCATGGGGTTCGGGTGCTCGATCGATCGCTGCCAGTACGGCACTCAAGGTCATCGACATATTCGTACCCGTGTCACCGTCAGGCACAGGAAATACGTTGATCTTGTTGATGTGGTCGGTGCACTCGAACAGGCGATATATTCCGGCGCGCAGCGCGTTTGCCAGTTGTAGTCCATCGAGTTCATCGATTGCGATCGCTTGAGTCATTATCGGCCTTCGATCGATACAGCAAACGAGGCGTTACCGTAAGACAAGACGACGCCTTCGGGTGTGATGGAGATTACATCGAGCCCCTCACGACTCGTGTCGCCTTCCCGCAGGCGTTCGCCGTTCAATAGCACGAAGCGCTTGATCGGATCGGCGTCGTATACATGCAGGTTCAGCGCCGCAGGCGGCAGGTTTGCGCCCGCTGCGAGCTGTTGATCGCGAGTAGGCACGGTTACGAGTGACTGGGACAAAGGCATCGATGTTGCGCTCTGCGCTGCCACGCTCGGCATCGGCGTGCTGTGTACTAACACCGGGGGCGCTGCGTTCGATGCCGCTGCCGCTGCCGGTGGTGTTGTCGTCGTCGACGAAGTGGCGACTGCAGGTGTTGTAGTTGCCTTTGGTGTCTCCGCTTCGATCGGCGGTTTCAGCAAGACGACGGCGAGAACCGCGAGGTTCACCGCCAAGAGTCCGAGCAGTGCCCAGACCCAAGCTGGAGTCCTGCCGCTTGAGCGCGGCACAGCCGTTGGCAGCGCCGACGGATTTTGTTGACGGAGCCGCTCTTCCTCAGATTTTTTCAGCGCATCAAGAATGAAAGACATGCGTACACGACCGCAGAAATCCGCGGCGTCCCCCTTTCCAGATGCGAGTATTGCATGGTCCGAGGCCGCGCGGCATAGTCGCGCGCATCGTGCAGACCGTTGGCTCATCTTGGCTCGCACTATCTCCGCACTCTCTCGGCTCCGTTACGGCGCTCGTTCCGAGGGAAGACTGTCATCTGTGGTTGACTGACCTAGACCGATGGGACAGCTCCAGTGACGAGCATCGAGAATGTCTCGATCCACTTGATTGGGAGCGAGCAAGACGTAAGCCGGAGGGGATTTCCCGCGAGCGCTTCATCCGCTCTCGTATGGTACTGCGGCGGATTCTGGCCAGCCTGTTGGATCAGCGGCCGATTGAGCTGCACTTCGAGTCAGACGCGCATGGGAAGCCCGCGCTCAAACCGCCTTATCAGCATTGTCACTTCAATCTCAGTCATAGCGGCGCGTTATTACTCGTCGGCGTCAGCATGCGTGCGAGCATCGGCGTGGATATCGAAGTGCCGCGATCTGTGCCGCGCGCCTCGCAACTCGCTAAACGCGTCTTCACCGCTGATGAGCAAGCGCTGCTGCGTCAAGCGGAAGTAGTGTCGGAATCCGCGCGGGATGAGGTCTTTTTGAAAATCTGGACGCGCAAGGAAGCCTATTTAAAGTGTCGCGGCGATGGATTCACGATGCCGGCGCGAGACTTTGCCGTTGGTATTAAAGGATCGACGAAGATCGCCGACGTCGACATTCGCAGTCTCGATCTACCATCGCCAGGATATGCGGCGCTCGCGAGTGCTACACCCGTCAGTCACACACACCGATATCATTTGTGTCCCGACGAATAGATCTCGCGATCGCAGGCTTGATTGCGATCAGTTTCCTTGTGGGTGGGCTTATCCCTGAGCCGATTCGCGAGTTGCTACGCTGGTCTCGAGAGGCGCCCCCCATCGAATGGCTCTGGCGCAGTTGGTGCGCTCATTGGTTACATCTTGATTTAACTCACGCGCTGCTAAACGTAGCAGGATTCGGCTTGGTTCTCGCTTGGCTATCCAACGCCTTGACCAAGAAGGGTTGGGTGATCGTATCGGCCGTCGCGATCCTTTCCATTGATTTAGGTTTGTGGTGGCTGACGAACTTCGAGTGGTACGTCGGATCATCTGCTCTGATTCACTCGATCGCTGCCGCAGGTATCGCTATCCGCGTGGCTGACGGCGAATGGTTTGCGTTCGTAGCTGCACTCGCCGGCTTGCTGAAATTAGCTTTTGAACAACTTTCAGATACAGGCGCTTCACTCAGTGGTATACCCATTGCGACCGATGCGCATCTTTTTGGAGCGATGTCGGGGGTGATCTGCGGATTAATCTTCGCGTCGACGGGATGGTGTCGACCGCGTTCGATCGCTCTTTCTTAAGAGTCCACTCGCGCGAGAGACGGCGATATTCCCGAACTTCTGACGAATAGCATCGACGGTCGTATCGATGGGGGAGATCGGTGCACCTAGGTCTGAAAACAGATCTGGCTGTTCATTGGCGCCGAATTCCGAAGTGGTCACTCCTAGTAGCCGTATCTTTGTATGCGGATTTTCACGTAGAAACGCACGCAGTAGATCGGTTGCCGTAGTCATCACGAGACGGGTTTCATCGGTTGCAGCGGCGAGCGTTTTTTGGCGACTGAACGTAACAAAATCAGCACGGCGTACTTTGATACCCACACATCGCGCGCGCAAACCTTTGCGACGTAGTCTGGCGCTGACCTTATCGCTGAGCGCACTGATTTCCGCAAACATTTCGCGTTCATCAGTGAGATCGTTCGAATAAGTCTGTTCGTTACTGACCGACTTCTCATCGTGGTCAGGCTCGACCGCTCTATCATCAATACCGTTTGCTCGAGCGCGCCAGTACGATGCATGTCGGCCGAACCATCGATCCATTTGAGTGTCCGTTGCTCTTTGCAGATCGCCGATGGTCTTGATGCCAACGGCAAGCAATTCATCGCCCTTCTTGCGACCAAGTCCCGGAAGACGTTTGACTGAGAGCGGGCCGAGTATTTGGGGTATGCGGTCGGGATCAACGACCGTGAGGCCGTCCGGTTTATCGAGATCAGAGGCAATCTTGGCAACGAGCTTGTTAGGTGCAACACCCACGGATGCGTTGAGTCCGGTGCGCTCTCGTATCAAGCGCTTAATATCTCGAGCGATTGAGATCGCATCACCTTTTAAAGCGAGACTCGCAGTGACATCGAGATAAGCTTCGTCGAGAGACAGGCCCTCTACTAGGGGCGTGAATTCGTTGAATATCTCGAAGATCTGCGCGGACACTTCCGCATATCGCGCCATTCGTGGTCGTACGCAAACAGCCTCTGGACATAGCTGTAGGGCACGACTCACCGGCATGGCAGATCGCACACCGAAGGCTCGCACCTCGTAGCTGGCTGCTGCGACTACGCCACGACCACTCGTGCCGCCCACGATCAGGGGTTTGCCACGTAACTCGGGATGATCGTTCTGTTCGACGGACGCATAGAACGCATCCATATCGACATGCAGAATCGAGCGAGTGCCTCTCACGCCTACTCAACCTGCGAGCAGTGACACGAAGCCGGTCAATATCAAGACGGTCAAGGCCAGAACCCAGTAGATGAGACCTAACGTTACGAACAGCCATAAAGTCTTCGCAAGACTCTTGTCGTAGAACACACGTAGTCCGCGCCAGCAATACCATGTGAGATAGACAAAGATGGCTCCACTCAACCAGCCACCGACGGCGATGGGCAGGACATAAGCTGCAAGCGAATCGAGCACTAAGACCGCGAAGATGGCGCTGTGATTGTGGATCAGAAAGAGCAGATGCTCGGCATACAGCCGTCGCGGACTCCAGAAAAATAACATCATCAGCACCGCGAAAGCGGGCAGCAAAACGAACATGGCTTTGGGTGCGTTGCGCTGAAAATTCTCGACAAGTTTGGCGCCGTTATCCGCCTTCATTCGTTCGCATGCCGCTCGAAATCGCGGTTGGAGAAAATCTGCGAAAGGTCCCTCGACTTGCCATTCGCAAAATCGATTCTCCGTAGTCGTATCGAGTTCGATGGGTTTATGGCGAGTCTCGTTTGCTGGTGGTAACGAGGCCAGCAAGAAAAAGACGACGCTGATGATCAGATAAAGACGAATGGGCGGCAGATAAGCATTGCGTCGACCCGCAAAATACTCGCGTGTCAGTAAGCCTGGCTTGATCATCAAGTAACGCAACGTGATCCACAGTCGTGAGTCTGCGTGTGTCAGTGTTTCGACCGTCTCTTCGAGCAAGTGCGCGACAGTCGGCCGCTTTGTGATATGCCGCTGCCCGCAACTGGCGCAGAACGCGCCAGTCAGCGGGGCATTACAGTTCAGACAATTCACGAAACGACGTCGTGCTCGTCGATACTCAGCGACACTTGCATACGTGGTTGGGATTGAGTGCCGAGTTCATCCGGCGCGAAGTCATCGACATTGATCAGATCCATGACTTTGCGATCGTATGCGCGCAACCAAACCGCTTCGTCAACGTTGATGATGCCGATCTCTTGCGCTTCAGAAATTTGTCCTGGCAGATCCAGTGAATGGATTCGACCTGTTTTGACACCCTCGACACGGATGCGCTTTTCGAGACTTTCGGCACGCTCAGCCATCTCAAGAACTTCCTGCAGCAGACCGAGTGCATTGCCTTGCTCGATTCGTCGGTAAACGGGATAGCAGAGGCGATCCCGAGTTTCGGTTGGTGAGGTCACGAGCGCGGCCAATTTGCGACCCAGTCGATCATCTGGCGCTGAATACTGCAACCCGCGGGGGAAAATCAAAAAGCGCATCGTTGCCGCCAAAAAGCGGTTTGGAAAATTTCGTAGAAAGCCGTGCAGCTGTTCCTGGGCCTGATACAGCAAGTGACGGCATGCCCATTCAACGATGGGGAGATCTTCCTTGCGACGACCTTGGTTCTCGTAGTGCTTGAGCACCATCGATGCGAGGTACATATATGAGAGTACATCGCCGAGTCTGGCCGAAAGGTTTTCTTTCTTCTTGAGATAGCCGCCTAAAGACAACATGGCCACATCGACCGCGAAGGCAAAGCTGGCCGAGAAGCGTACGATGTGTTGGTAGTAGCGCGTCGCCGGACCAACCGCGGGCGCCGCCGTAAAGCGCGCGTTGGTCAACGCCATCACGAAAGATCTTACTGCGTTGCTCAGGGTAAAGCCGATATGACCAAAGAGCGCGGCGTCGAATTCGTCGATTCCACGCTTGCGATCGGGATTACGGGCGGCTTCCATTTCCTTGAGAACGAACGGATGACAACGAATCGCCCCTTGCCCGAAGATGATGAGGCTGCGCGTGAGGATGTTCGCTCCCTCGACCGTGATGGCGACCGGAACGACTTGATAACCGCGGCCGAGGTAATTCTTCGGTCCTAGGCAGATACCCTTGCCGCCGTGCACATCCATGGCGTCGTTGGCGACCATACGGCTCATCTCGGTCACGTGGTACTTCAACATCGCCGAGGGTACGGAGGGTTTTTCACCGCCGTCGATGGCGCCTGCCGTTACGGATCGTGCGGCGTCCATGGTGTAGGTCAGTCCTACCATGCGGGCGATGACGCTTTCGATACCCTCGAATTGACCCACCGGCATGTTGAATTGTCGACGGATACGCGAATAAGCACCCGTAGCGAAGACGGCAGCTTTGCCGCCGCCGGTTCCACTCGAGGGCAAAGAAATACAACGCCCCACCGACAACTGCTCGACTAGCATGCGCCAGCCTTGACCCGCCATTTTGGGTCCGCCGATGATGAATTCGAGCGGTACGAAAACATTCTCGCCTTGAATGGGACCGTTCTGGAATGGCACGTTGAGCGGGAAGTGTCGGCGTCCGATCGAAACGCCTGTCGTATTGCGCGGAATGAGTGCGCAGGTGATACCAATGTCTTCACGATCACCGAGCAAGCGCTCTGGGTCGAATAATCGGAATGCAAGACCAATAACCGTCGCGACCGGGGCCAGAGTGATGTAGCGCTTGGAGAAGTTAAGGCGGATACCGATGATGTCTTGTCCTTGCCACTGCCCGCGACAGATGACGCCCGTGTCTGGCAGCGATGCGGCATCGGAACCGGCACGTGGGCCTGTGAGTGCGAAGCAAGGGATGTCCTCTCCACGGGCGAGACGTGGCAGGTAATGATTTTTTTGCTCTTCGGTTCCGTAGTGCTGCAGCAGCTCTCCAGGGCCGAGCGAGTTCGGAACCGCAACCGTCGAGGAGACCACGGCGCTACGGCTCGATAGCTTCGCGAGAACGCACGAGTGTGCGTAAGCGGAAAACTCGAGTCCGCCGTACTTCTTCTGGATGATCATCGAGAAGAAGCCTTTGCTTTTTAGGAAATCCCAGATCTCCGGCGGCATGTCGCCACGACGGTGCGTAATGTCGAAGTCGTCGATGATTCGGCACAGTTCTTCGCACGGACCATCGAGAAAGGCTTGTTCTTCGGCGGTGAGTCGCGGTGTTTTAGCGCCGAGCAACTTCGACCAGTCTGGGTTGCCGGTAAACAGCTCGCCGTCCCACCAAACGGTTCCGGCTTCGAGCGCTTCGCGTTCGGTGGATGACATTGACGGCAACATGCGTCGATAAATCTTCATGAAGGGCCGCGTGATCACGGCTTTTCGTAGCGGATGGATGTTGAACGCCACCAGCACGAAGAAGAGCAGCCAAAGAATCCCCTTCCATACGCCTGCCGGATCGCCGGCAGCGCTGTAGGCAGTCAACAACACGAAGAACGTAGCCGTGAACGCCAGCAGACTGAGTCGCTTATAGGCGAGGTAGAGCACCGCTGCCACGAACAGCAAAGCGATGATGCCGCCGGTCGCCGTGAGCGCCCAAGCAGCGAGGAGGGCCAGAGTGATGGAGATGATCGCGTTAGTCATGGCGATAGCCTACAAGAGGTCGGGCAAAAAAAGAGGGGCCGATAGGCCCCTCCTGGCGAAGATCCTGAGAGACCTTCTGTGTCAGCCGAGCAGGTCCTTTACGCCGTCGCGCTCTTCCAGCAACTCTTTGTGTGTCGCGTCCATGCGCTGACGGCTGAATTCGTCGATTGCGAGACCCTGTACGATTTCGTACTGACCATTGCGGCAGACCACCGGGTACGAATAGATCACACCCTCGGGAATACCATAGCTGCCATCGGACGGAATACCCATCGAGACCCAGTCGCCGGCCGCAGAGCCACGGAACCAATCGCGGATATGGTCGATGGCGGCCGAACCTGCAGAGGCGGCTGACGATGCTCCGCGTGCCTTGATGATGGCTGCGCCACGCTGCTGTACGGTCGGGATGAAATCCTTCTCGATCCAATTGGCATCCACCAGCGAGCGCGCCGGCTGACCTTTTACGAGACAGTGGTTGATATCCGGGTACTGCGTCGCGGAGTGATTGCCCCAGATGATCATTTTCTGGATGTCATTCACATGACAGCCGGTTTTCTCAGCCAGTTGCGAAAGCGCGCGATTGTGATCGAGACGCGTCATCGCGGTGAAGGATTGCGGCTTCAAAGAAGGCGCGTTCTTCATCGCGATCAGCGCATTCGTATTCGCCGGATTGCCAACCACGAGTACGCGTACGTCGCGTGCCGCCACATCGTTCAGAGCCTTGCCCTGTGCCGAGAAGATTTGGGCGTTGGCGAGCAGCAGGTCTTTGCGCTCCATGCCAGGACCGCGGGGGCGGGCGCCGACCAGCAGGGCGGCGTGACAATCCTTGAAAGCGACCCGAGCATCGTCTGTTGCGATGACCTTGTTCAGCGTCGGGAAAGCGCAGTCGTTGAGCTCCATCACGACACCCTGCAACGTCGGCAGGGCCGGCGTGATTTCCAGCAAGTGCAGGTTGACGGGCTGATCGGGTCCGAGCATGGCGCCCGAGGCGACACGGAAAGCGAGGGCATAACCAATCTGACCAGCGGCGCCGGTGATGGCGACATTCAAGGGCTGCTTCATCCAGAGAATCTCCACGTTGATAGGCAGGCGAATTTTACGTGATCGACAGGCCCGCGCCGTGGCCACTTGACTGCGTATTAGTGTTGTAGTTATATATAACACTAGATTGTTTCAGTCAGAGGTACTAATGTGGGGTCGATGAACGACCGCCAATGGAATGACGACGCCCCGATCTACCGCCAACTGCGGGATCGTGTCGTTGCCATGATTCTCGACGGCGCATTGAAGGAGGGTGATCCCCTGCCTTCGGTACGCAACGTCGCGGCGGAGTTTCGTATCAATCCCCTGACCGTACTCAAGGCTTATCAAGAGTTGGTCGACGAGCAATTAGTCGAGAAACGACGTGGTCGCGGAATGTATGTCAACACGGGGGCCAGAGCGGCGCTGCTTAAAGACGAGCGGCAGCGATTTCTGGCCGACGAGTGGCCTCGCACTCGCGCCAAGATCGAACGCCTCGGTTTAGCCGTCGACCAGCTGCTCGCAACCAAAGAACAGAAGTGAGGACTCTCCCATGGGAGCAGTGATACACGCGCGCGATGTTCGCAAGCGCTACGGTCGATCGACTCTCGCATTGGACGGGCTCGATTTCGACGTCGCCGCCGGGCGTATCGTCGGCTTGATGGGGCCGAACGGCGCAGGCAAAACGACTGCGCTCAAATCCATCCTCGGATTGACCCCTTTCGACGGCGAGCTGCAGGTGCTCGGTCGCGATCCGCGTACCGAACGCGATTCTTTGATGAAGGACGTTTGTTTCATCGCTGACGTTGCCGTGTTGCCGAAGTGGCTGCGCGTCGATCACGCGCTCGACTACGTTGCGGGGGTCCATCCCAAATTTGATCGCCAGCGCGCGGATGAAGTGTTGGCGCGTACCGATATCAAGCGAAAGAGCAAGGTCGGTGAACTATCTAAAGGCATGATCACACAGCTTCATCTGGCGCTGATCATGGCGATCGATGCCAAGTTGCTGGTCTTGGATGAGCCCACGCTCGGCCTCGATCTGTTGTATCGCCGAAGCTTCTACGAAGCATTGCTCAACGATTATTTCGATCACGAGCGCACCATTCTCGTCACGACTCACCAGGTCGAAGAAGTTGAGAATTTACTGACTGATGTACTTTTCATCAGCCACGGCAAGATCGTGCTCGACTCGACCGTCGATGCTCTCTCGAGTCGCTTTGCACAGCTTGTCACCACTTCCGAGCACGCGGCAGCAGTGCGAGCGCTTCGACCAGTCTATGAACGTGAGGTGTTTGGTCGGTACGCGTTCGTGTTCGATATCGGCAAGGGTGGCGCTCCCACAACGGATGAATTAGCAGCTTGGGGCGATGTTCGGACGCCCTCGATTGCCGATTTGTTCGTGGCGTTGATGAACGGTGGCCACTCGAATGGTGCGACTGCGACCCGCGATAGCGCAGAGGTGGCAAGATGAATATCACGGTCATGAAAACCTTGCTCCGGCGTGAGACATGGGAACATCGCGGGCTCATCTGGGCTCCGCTGATCACCGCTGCGGTCATCGTGCTCACCGCGCTGCTGAGTACAAGCTTCACCGGCAGCGTTCAGATCAATATCGATGGCAAAGAGCGGGAAATTTTTGCCGCCTTGGCGACTGACCTGTCACACCAGCGACAACTTTTCGCAGTGTGGTTGGGCGCGCTAGTGATTCCGCAGATGATCGTTGCGATGATTGTTTTGGTGTTCTACGTGCTCGACAGTCTCTACAACGAGCGCAAAGATCGCAGCATCCTCTTTTGGAAGTCGATGCCAGTCTCCGATGCGGAAACTGTGGGTTCGAAACTCGCCACGGCTCTATTGCTCGTGCCGTTATGGGTGTGGCTCGTTTCGTTGATCGCTAGCCTCGTCGTGTTCGCTATCGTTAGCGTGAAGCTCGCCGGTACGCCGCTCGAGCCTTTAGCTACGTTCCATCTCGGCACGTGGTTCGCCTTGCAATTGACGATGCTGCAAAACGTGCTCGTCGCGGCACTGTGGTACGCCCCAGTGGCCGTGTATTTATTGTTGACGTCCGTCTACGCCAAGCGCAGCCCGTTTCTTTGGGCTGTCTTGCCACCAGTACTGCTGGTCATCTTCGAAGAGGTGGCCTTCAATACCAGCATGATCGCCGGATTCATCGCCAATCGCCTGTTCGGCTTCTTCCGAGAACTCGATCTGCACATATCGTCCGAGGATGGCGACACCTCTGCGTCTGTGATCGAGGAGATCGCTCGCAGCTACGATCAGCTTGGCACACTCGACATGCTCCTGAAGCCTGACCTCTGGTTGGGGGTTGCTTTTGCCGTGGTCGGCTTCTTCGTCATCGTGCGGTTGCGTCGCTGGCGCGACGATGCCTGATGGGACGTGCAGCAGATCGCCTCAATCGGCGATCTGTACTCCGGCCGTGACGATGGTGGCAACCTCGCGACTACGTCGACGGGCCTCGTCGATGTTATCGGCGCGCGCTAACGCCACGCCCATCCGTCGTTGACCGCGCACCTCGGGTTTCCCGAATAGTCGCAGTGTCGTGTCTGGCTCGACAAGTGCCGCTTGTAGATTTGTAAATTGCAGCTCGGTCGTGTCGGCTTCGATCAAGATGGCTGTCGATGCAGAGGGTCCGAGCGAACGGATGTGAGGTATCGGTAAACCGAGGATCGCTCGTAAGTGCAAGGCGAACTCCGACAGATCCTGTGAGATCAGGGTCACGAGACCGGTATCGTGAGGCCTAGGCGACACCTCGCTGAACCAAACATCATCACCCTTCACGAACAGCTCAACGCCGAACAGCCCTCGACCACCCAGTGCGCTCGTGATGCGCAGGGCGATGTCACGGCTGCGAGCAAGCGCAGTTGCGCTCATCGGGTGTGGTTGCCACGACTCGCGATAGTCGCCGCTAATTTGCAAATGACCAATTGGGTCACAGAACGAGGTTCCGGCTGCGTGCCTGACGGTCAATAAGGTAATTTCGTAGTCGAAAGCGATGAAGCCCTCAATAATGACGCGACCTGCGCCAGCACGACCGCCCTCCTGCGCATAACGCCAGGCCGTTTCCGCCTCGACTTTGTCTTTGACGACGCTCTGGCCTTTCCCGGAGCTCGACATCACCGGTTTGACCACACAGGGCAGTCCGATCTCGTCGATGGCAGCGAGATATTCGTCTAGGGTGGAAGCAAAGCGATAGCGGGAGGTTGGCAAGCCCAGTTGTTCAGCGGCAAGACGTCGGATGCCCTCGCGATCCATGGTGAGCTTGGCGGCTAGCGCCGTCGGAACAACGTGAAAGCCCTCTGTTTCGAGGCGCAGCAGTTCATCAGTTGCGATGGCTTCGATTTCAGGCACGATGAAATCTGGTTTCTCGCGCAAGATGAGCTCTCGTAGAGCGTCGGCATCGAGCATGCGAATAACATGGGACCGATGCGCGACTTGCATGGCGGGCGCGTGGGGATATCGATCCACTGCGACGACTTCGATACCGAGACGCTGGGCTTCGATGGCGACTTCTTTGCCTAGCTCGCCCGAACCGAGCAACATCAAGCGTGTTGCACCGCGCGAACCGGGGGTTCCGATGGTGGTAGACATCATGTTCCTCGCGTTACACTGGACCGAAGTTTAACCTCGTAGAGCAGGTCTGCCATGTCTGATCCCGTCGTTGCGAGCCGTACACCCATTGCGGTCGATGTCGAGGCCGGCAAGAGCTATTGGTGGTGCAGCTGTGGCAAGTCAGCCAAACAGCCTTTCTGTGACGGATCCCATAAGGGTTCAGATTTCACTCCAGTGAAATACGAAGCGACGGCCTCCACTAAGGTTTGGTTCTGCGGTTGCAAGCAAACTGCGAACGCGCCGCTGTGCGACGGGGCGCACAAGAAACTGCCCTAATGTGGTTTCGTACCGAGCGTCACAACGAGACGCTTCGGTTGTCGCCATTCGGCGACTGGACGATTCAGCACGTCGGTGAAATCGAGCGCTCATTAGAGGCGCTGGCGCTCGACGGTATCCGTCATATTCAAATCGACTTGTCGGGCATTTCGTCGCTCGATCTATCCGGCGCCTGGTTGATACACGACCTTCGGATGCGATTCGCTACTGCCCGGGAAGTCGATCTTTCATCAGCCGAGCCACCCATGTTGCGGCTCGTCGCTCAAACACTCGCCAAAGGCGAATCGGCAAGCAAGCTCGAGCAACGCAGCCCGCGTTCGGTCGTCGCGAATCTGGGTCGCCATGCCTTTGAGCGCCTGACAAGTTGGGCTGATGGCTTGGCATTTCTCGGAGCTACGGTGCTTCGATTTTTAGCGGCGTTGAAAGATCCCCGGGTTTGGCGCCCGATCTCTATTGCAAGGCATGTTTACGATACGGGGCTTACAGCCATTCCGATCGTCGCGCTCATCGCTTTTTTGATCGCTGTCATCATCGCCTATATGGGTGCGCAGCAGTTGCAGCAGTTCGGCGCCGATATCTTCGTGGTGGATTTGGTCACCGTTGGTGTGCTGCGCGAACTCGGTGTATTACTCACGGCTATTATCGTAGCCGGACGGTCGGGTAGTGCCTTTGCTGCCGAGATCGGTGCCATGAAGCTCAATCAGGAGATCGATGCGCTCAAGGCCACTGGAGTCGAGCCCATCGAAGTGCTAGTGCTACCGCGCTGGATTGGTCTGGTCATTGCGCTGCCTCTTTTGACGGTGATTGCCGATGCGGTCGGTGTCGTCGGTGGGGCATTGCTCTGTCATTTGTTGCTCGATATGCCGCTGGTGCAATATTTCCAAAGAGTCGACGAGTCGATTGCAGCTTGGACTTTCTGGGTTGGCATCATCAAGGCGCCGGTTTTTGCGGTGCTCATCGCTGCAGCAGGCACTTATCGTGGTATGCAAGTGCGCGGATCTTCGCGTGAACTCGGGCGCTTGACCACGGTTGCAGTCGTGCAGGCGATTTTCATGGTGATTTTGGCCGATGCCTTGTTTGCCGTTCTCTTCATGGAGATCGGCATATGAATTCGGATCCGGCGATTATCGTCAGCGATATCGTCAATCGTTTCGGTACGCAAACCGTGCATGACGGTCTCGATATGCGGGTCGAGCGTGGCGAGATTTTCGGTATTGTCGGCGGATCCGGTTCAGGTAAGAGCGTGCTGCTCAACACGATACTCGGGCTTAGGCGTCCACAGAAAGGCCGAGTTGAGCTCTCCGGAGTGGATGTCACTACCCTGACGGACGCAGAGCTTCGACATCTCAAGATGACCTATGGCGTGACGTTCCAGGCAGGTGCTCTCTTTAGTTCTCTGACGGTTCTCCAGAACGTGCAACTGCCCATGCTGGAGCATCTCGATCTCAGCGCTCGTGCGCTCGAGGAGTTGGCGTTGTTGAAGGTGCTGCTGGTTGGATTACCGACCGAAGCAGCCTATAAGTTTCCGTCGCAGTTATCGGGTGGGATGATCAAACGCGCAGCCTTAGCTCGGGCGCTTGCGCTCGATCCCCAACTGCTATTTTTAGACGAGCCCACCTCTGGCCTCGATCCGATCAGCGCGGCGGCGTTCGATGAGTTGTTGGTGAGTCTGCAGCAGGAGCTTGGCTTGACGGTGGTCATGATCACCCATGATCTGGACACGATATTCCGAACCTGTAATCGTGTCGGTGTCATCGTCGATCGAAAAATGATCTCGGGGACTTTGGAGCAAATCATCGACAATCCTCATCCGTGGATTCGGGAATACTTTCACGGCGCCAGAGCCAGTCGTTTCGGAGCATCTCGTGGAGCGTGAAGCTAATTACACTGCGGTCGGAGCGTTTGTTCTACTGGTGATCGGTATGGCGGTCGCTTTTGTCTATTGGTATTCCGATGGTCGTAACAGTCGATCTTACGAGCGTTACGAGGTGTATTTTGAGGGCTCCGTCAGCGGGCTCAATGTCGGCAGTACGGTTCGTTATCTCGGCGTCGATATCGGACGCGTAATCGCCCTAAACATTGACCGGCGTTCCGCTGCTCGAGTGCAGGTCATCGTTGATATCGACTCGGCCACGCCCATTTCTGAAAAGACGGTTGCAGAGTTATCGCTGCTCGGCGTGACGGGTTTGCTCTATATCGATTTGCTAGGGAACGCCGGAACTAAAAAGCTGGCCCCGCTGGTGGCAAGTGAGTCTCATCCGGTGATTCGATCGGTGCGTTCTGGTTTCGATGTGTTCCTCTCTGGTGTGCCTGAGGTCATGGGTCGCGCTTCGGAAGTCGCGCAGCGCGCAAGTCGCTTGCTATCCGATGACAACCTAGACGCTCTGTCGAGCACGATCGTGAATCTTGAGCGTGCAAGTCGGTTACTGCCCGATACAGTGAGCGAAGCTCAAAACCTCGCTCGTGAGCTTCGCGTGTTGTCTCGTGATTTGGCGGCGGTGGCGGTCGCCTTGCGACAAACGACGGAGCAGAGTGCGCCTTTGGTATCGCAAAGTATTAGCAGGCTTTCGCAAGCGTCTGAGAATCTGCTCTCGGCTAGTGCCAGAGTGGATACGTTACTGGCGGAGAGTTCGGGCGGTATCACGCAATTTGCGCAGCAAGGGCTTCCCGAGTTCGAGAGTCTGTTGCGTGAGACGCGTGCAACAGCTGAAGAGGTGAGGGGGCTCACGCGGGAGTTGCGCGACGAGCCATCAAGTCTGCTTTACGAAAAAAAGCCCCGCGGCATTGAGGTGCCACGATGAGACTGGCGATTATTTCGTTGACCTTGTTGCTCGGCGGATGTGCATCTACGTTCGATAGCGAGTCGCCGGCAGTGGACGAGTACACTCTCAACACGACGAGCAACCGCGCAGAGTCGGCCGCGACCGCGCCCACCAGCGTGCCTATCCAGCTTATGCAAATCGAAGCCGCCCCCGGCTATGACACGCGGCGGATCCTGGTGACGCATCCAGACGGTCGTGTGGACGTTCTAGCCGATGCGCGCTGGGTTGGATCGATTCCGCGTTTGCTCGAGGTCGCAACACTCGATCAGTTGCGGGCGGCTGGTTTCGATGCCCACCCCAATTCGGCCGCTCTCGTGTCCCCGTATTCCCTCCGGATCACCATCCGGCGTTTCGATGCCGAATACGCGACCAGTGGGGATCCGGGGCGAGCGGCAGCGCCGACAGCCCGTGTCGTTCTCGATGTCACGTTGATTCGGCGGCGCGACCGACTCCCCATGGCAACCTGGGTCGTATCCGGAGCGGCAGTGGCGACGGAAAATCGGCGCGCGATGATCGTTTCCGCTCTCGGTTCCGCCACCAGTTCGGCCCTGACTGGACTCGTGAATGAGCTGTCTGCGGTCACGGCGCTGAAACAATAACCCCTTAATATTCCTGGCGTTTTCGGCGTCGTCCTGTCCCTTCCCCGAGGCTTGTTCAGGTCTGTCCAGTATTTGTACCGGACAAATGCTTGACATGTCTCGAGGCGCCGCTAAACTGTGACTCGTCAACCGTCCCTTCTGACGAGTGACCCCCGTTTGGGCGGATCGCAAGATCCGCCCTTTTCTTTTTCAGGGGTATTTTCCGTCGCCCAAGAGGGCGGCTTTGGTCAATTCTGCGAGCCTGCTGATTCAAGTTGGCCGCCGATCTCCAGCCAACGCTCCTCCAGAGCTTCGATCTGCTTTATCACTGCGCCTAGGCGTTGCGGCGCGGCCCGAACGGTGGAATCGCTGGCGCCTGATGAGGCCGAATCCAGCATCTGCTGCTCCAGTTCACGTCGCTGCGTCGAAAGTCGCTCGAGTTCTTTCTCGATATTTTTGAACTCGGTTCGCAATGCCGTCAGCTGTTGACGGGCTGCGGCATCACGTCGACGCTGTTCACGACGATCAATCCCATCCTCGCTACGGCGAGTGGTGGTTGACTGACCCGAGCGGGCATCGCGAGATAAAGATTGCGCATAGTCCTGTAGATCGCCATCGAAGCGGGTTGCAGCGCCATCGCGAACCAACCAGAACTCGTCGCAAACACTTCCGAGCAAACCTCGGTCATGCGATACGAGGATGACGGCACCTGAAAATTCTTGCAGCGCAAGCAGCAACGAATCACGCATTTCGAGGTCGAGGTGGTTGGTCGGCTCGTCCAGCAGCAACAGATTTGGTCGACGTGCGACGAGAATGGCGAGTGACAGTCGAGCGCGTTCACCGCCCGAAAAATGTTTGACCGATTCAAAGACTCTATCGCCTTTGAATCCGAACGAGCCGAGATGATCGCGCTTCTGCTGCTCAGGCCACTGAGCGACCACCGTACCGCCACGACGCGTGAGTTCGAGGATGGCAGTACTGGATGCGTCGAGTTGGTCGACCTCGAGCTGCGCAAAAAAGCCCACTTCGATATCTGGTGCAGTCGTGACCGTCCCACCGAGCGGCGCTAGCTGCCCGGCGATGCTCTTGATGAGCGTGGACTTACCGGCACCGTTTCGTCCGAGGATTCCGATGCGCGCACCCGGTGGAATGGAGAGCGAAAAGTCGTCGATGATGACCTGATTGCCGTATCCGGCAGAGATCCGATCGAGTGACACGAGCGGAACTGGGAGCTTGCGTGGTTCGAGAAATTGCCAGTCGAACGTGTGTTCGACACGTTGCGTGACCAGAGTTGGTAGTCGCTCAAGCCACTTCAATCGGCTTTGCGCTTGTCTGGCCTTACTGGCCTTGGCGCGGAACCGCTCTACGAAGCTACGAACATGGTCGGCTTCACGGCGAACTTTTTCGTTCTGCGCTTGCTGCTGTGCAAGTCGTGCTGCGCGTTGTGTTTCGAAATCGGAGAAGTTACCGCTGTATGCGGAGAGTGAGCCAAGACTGACATGCAGCACGCGGTTGATGACGGCGTCGAGAAAGTCCCGATCGTGCGAAACCAACAAAAGCGTGCCTGGATAACTCTGCAGCCAGCGTTCGAGCCATAGCACGGCATCGAGATCGAGGTGGTTCGTCGGCTCGTCGAGTAGCAAGACGTCGGAGGGACACATCAGCGCCTTCGCGAGATTGGCTCGCATGCGCAAGCCACCGGAAAATTCCTTGATCGGTTGATCGATACGTTTGGAATCGAAACCGAGCCCATCGAGCAGAGCGGCAGCTCGACTCCGCGCTGTATAGCCGCCGAGTTGATCGAAATCCGCCAAAGCTTGGGCGTGCTGAATGCCGTCCTCGCGACGCTCTGCCTCGGCGAGAATCTGCTCGCAGCGACGCAACGTGATGTCGCCGTCGATGACGTGTTCGATGACGGGTCGATCCGAGTCGGGTAATTCCTGAGTCACGGCGGCGAAGGTTAAGCCGCCCGGTATCTCCAGGTTGCCTTGATCTGGCGTCAGTTCGCCCTTGATCAACGCGAGTAACGACGATTTGCCACTGCCGTTACGGCCGACGATACCGACCTTCTCACCACGCAGAATGCTGGCGGTGGCGGAATCGAGGAGGGGCTCAGGACCACGCCGGAGCCGGACATTGCGCAAGTGAATCACGGGCGCGATTCTACGCGAGTGCTTGTGTATGCTCGCCGTTGTGCGCATCGAAATTTTTTCCGACATTGTCTGCCCTTGGTGTTTCGTTGGGCAGAGTCGCCTAGCGGCCGCACTGGCGAGGCGACCGGAGATTCCCGTCGAGGTTGTTTGGCTGCCGTTCGAATTGAATCCGGCCATGCCGTCTGAGGGTCGCCCGCGTGCGGAATATCTGCTCGAGCGTTTCGGCGACGTGAATCGGTTTGCCGATGCTCAGCGTCAGCTCCAGCAGATCGGCGAGCAGGAGGGTATCCGATTTAACTTCAGCGGCATTCAACGTATGCCGAACACTCGGCGCGCACACGTATTACTTGCCCATGCGCGCCGCATAGATCCCGACTCGCAGACTCGCTTGACCCGGATCTTGTTCGAGGCTTACTTCAGCGAGGGACTCGATATCGCAGACCCGAGCTGTTTGATCGAATTAGCAAAACGCGTGGGTCTAGAGGGCATCGCTACGGTAGCGGCGCTCGATGATCCAACCCTGCATGCCGAAGTGCAGGCGCTCGAATCGCTTGCCGCTCGCTGGAATGTGTCCGGTGTCCCGACCTTCATTTTTGATCGACGTACCGGATTTTCTGGTGCGCAGCCAGTGGAGGTGTTCGAGCGCGCAATGGATTCCGTTCTCGCACAGGTTCGCGATTCGTGACGGCGGATGAGTTAACGGGGCGAACGCGCTCGCACGTCGTCGATCTGCCCGCTGCGGGTTGCATGTTGCATCGGGACGTGGTGCAGCCTTTTCTCGATCTGCGGGAAGCCGCGAGGACAGCGGGGCACGATTTGATCGCGGTTTCCTCCTTTCGCGACTTCGAAAGGCAGCGTTCGATTTGGAACGGAAAGTTTCGTGGCGAACGCGCCGTGCTGGATAGACAAGGCCGACCACTCGATTTGCGCGATTGGCCAGCGGCGGATCGCATCAACGCCATTCTGTGTTGGTCGGCGATGCCAGGCGCAAGTCGTCACCATTGGGGTAGCGATATCGATGTAATCGACCGCAGCACCTTGGCTCCTGGGGCGGCTATCGAACTCGTACCGGCGGCCTATCGCGATGATGGACCGCATGCCGGACTGAGCGTCTGGCTATCGGAGAACATGACAAGTTTCGGATTCTTCCGTCCGTATGTCAGCGAGCGTACTGGTGTAAGCCCCGAGCCCTGGCATCTGAGCTACGCGCCGATTTCGGTACCGGCATTGCGCCAGCTGACGCCGTCAGTATTACGCGAGGCTTGGCGAACGAGTGAGATTGATGGCGTCGAGTGGCTGCTCGAAAATATCGAGATATTGCACGCTCGTTATGTACAAGATATCGATACGCTCGGCTCTGATGATGGATTTCAGAGTACGAAGTCGGCGAGCACTGGCGTGTGATCGGAAGGTCTCTCCGCGCGACGCGGCTCTTTGTCGATCCGAGCCGCGACGCACTGTGCTGCCAGCGTGTTCGAAGCCAGAATCAGATCGATACGCAGCCCTGCATTGCGGCGAAAGCCCGCAGCTCGATAGTCCCACCAACTGTATGACTTCTCTGGCTGGTCAAACTGCCGGAAGACGTCCACCAGTCCGGCCTGCAGCAGGCGCTGATAAGCGTTGCGCTCGGGTTCGCTCACATGCACGTGACCGAGCCAAGCGGCCGGATCATGAACGTCGCGGTCCTCTGGTGCGATATTGAAGTCACCCAGCACCACCAGGTGTTTCTCGATTTTCAACAGCGACTCGAGCCATTGCTGTAACGCATCGAGCCAGCGGAGCTTGTAGGCGTATTTGTCGGAGTCAGGCTCTTGTCCGTTCGGAACATAGAGATTGACGACCACGAGCCCAGCCGTACGCACGGCGAGCACGCGCTTTTGTTCATCGACGAACCCGGGAATGCCGGTCGCTAGAACCTCGACCGGTTGGCGCGATAGCACAGCGACTCCGTTATATGTGCGCTGACCGTTGTACGCACACCGATAGCCGAGCGCGTCGATTTCGGCTGCCGGAAAATCCGGATCTGGCAGTTTGGTTTCCTGCAGGGCGATGACATCGGGTTTGCTTTCGGCGACCCACGCCGCTAATTGCGGCAATCGCACGCGCAGCGAGTTGACGTTCCAAGTGGCAATAGTGATCTGTGACATCTGCCTAGGTTAAACGACCTGTGTACGATAGCGGTCATGAGCAGAAAAAATTTCGACTTGATCGTCATCGGTGGCGGTAGCGGCGGCTTGGCCTGTGCCCAGCGTGCTGCCCAGTACGGCGCCAAGGTGTTACTGGCCGAATCTGCAAGGCTAGGTGGAACCTGCGTCAATGTAGGCTGCGTTCCGAAGAAAGTGATGTGGAATGCAGCACACATTGCAGAAGCGGCGGCGGACGCTCCGCATTACGGATTTGATCTTGAGTATCGTGGTCACGATTGGTCTGCACTGCGCCGCGCTCGGGATGCCTATATCGTCCGATTGAATGGGATCTATGAGCGTAATTTGTCTGCAAAAAATATTGAGTTGATTCGAGGTATGGCGGCTTTCGTCTCCTCGCACGAGGTGCGAGTCGGTGACGAGTTGTTCGAGGCGTCGCGGGTCGTGATTGCCACTGGCGGCCGACCTACAGTACCGACGATTCCCGGAAGTGAGCACGGCATTACCTCCGACGGGTTTTTTGAGCTAGATCATCTGCCATCTCGCACTGCAGTCGTCGGAAGTGGTTACATCGCCGTCGAACTCGCTGGTGTGCTGCACTCCTTAGGCAGCAAAGTGACCTTGGCGTTTCGCCGCGAACGCGTGCTGCGTCACTTCGATTCGATGTTGTCTGATGCGCTCATGAAAATCATGCGTGATGAGGGGCTCTCTCTCATGGATCACGCTGCGCCTCGCGCACTTGAGCGCGATGCCGATGGTTCGTTGCGACTGTTGTTTGACGACGGTCGGTGGGCCGGTCCCTTCGATTCGGTGATCTGGGCTATTGGAAGGGAACCGATGGTTGAGAGTTTATCGCTCGATCGAGCCGGTATTCGGCTGGATACTCGCGGATTCATACCGGTTGATCGCTATCAGGAGACACCGGTGAAAGATGTGTATGCCATCGGCGACGTCACGGGTCAGGCGCAGCTGACTCCCGTTGCAATAGCCGCCGGTCGCCGTCTTGCCGACCGCCTTTGGGGTGGCATGGCCGGGCGTCATTTAGACTACAGCAACATTCCAACGGTGGTCTTCAGCCATCCACCGATCGGCACCGTGGGCCTTAGCGAAAGCGAAGCTATCGATCGTCATGGTCAACAGGGCGTGAAGGTGTACACCTCTGGCTTTGTGCCGATGTATCACGCTCTGACGTCGCGCAAGCCGCGCGCTGAGATGAAACTCGTGACCGTCGGAGCAGACGAGCAGATCGTAGGGTGTCACGTTATCGGCGCCGGCGCCGATGAAATGCTGCAAGGCTTTGCCGTGGCTCTTCGTATGGGCGCAACCAAGCGTGATTTCGACGATACCGTCGCGATCCATCCCACCAGCGCCGAAGAATTCGTCACGATGCGTTAGAGCTGACTAGGCTGCTGTCCGCAAGGTACACGCCGGGGAAGCTCGTCGTTGACTTGCAACCGCCCCGACCGCGCAATGGCACCATGAAGAGCGTAGTCGGAAAAACGCGCGCGACGGTTTTTTTGATTCTGCTATTGCCGTCATGGGCGATAGGCTGTGCTCGTCAGCAGCCGATACCGACGGAGCAGTTGCAGATCAAAATCAATCTGCTGTGTACGACCTGCGATGACTTTCTGCAGTGCACCGCGATCGATTCGTCGGCGGAGTCAGGATTTAAACTCTATCGGCTGCGAGAGAAGTCTTTTTTCGCGCAGATCGCTACCATCTGGGACTATCTGATCCAGTGGATCCATCGAAAGACGGACGATAGACGACCACTGACGATATATCTCGAGCAGAGCGGCGCTTCGCGAGTACTGGTGCCCGATGCAATCGCCAAGGTCGACCTTGTCACGGGGCTCATTACACTTCCCGATTCGACCATCGACATGCGTGATGGCAACTGGTTCGTTGCGGGCGAATCTGCCGGGAAATGCCGGACAATGGTTCGTCGTGATGGCTATCGATGGTTACGGTCGCTCTTGAATAAGCCGCTACCGACGGAAGGCACTCTATGAGAGCGGCCTTGTTGTCACTGAGATACTTGCTGGCGCTGTTCTTTGCTGGCGCAGCAGTCAATAAATGGAAGCAGGGTTATATCACCAGCGACTATCTGCAAGGCGTTTTCCTGCAACGCATCGAGGAAATTGACCCGGAGTCTTTTGGTGCCTGGTTCATCGAGGGCATCGGTATCCCACACTATGTTCCACTGGCGTGGCTGGTTTGTTGGGGGGAGACATTCATCGCTTTGGGGCTTTTGCTCGGGTGTATCACTCGCGGCGCTGCAGCAGGTGCAATGGCAATGATGTTCGCTTTTGCAATCGGCGGTTATTACGATGCTTCACTCATCGTGTTGACCTTGATGTTCTTGCCGTTCGTCATTTTACCGACCGGGCGTTGGCATGGTTTTGATAAGCGCTTGCATGCTAGATACCCCCAATCCGTTTTATTTGGCTGAGGTCTTCCAATGAATAAGTTCGGGCCTGTGCGTCTGATGCCGGGTGTCACTCGCGGACACGTAGCGGCGTATCTTTGGGCGGCCTTCGTTAGCATCGGTATCTTCACCTACGCGACGGCACTCCAGCCGTATTTGCTAGAGGTCAATATCGGCGTACCACCGGCGGAGCGAGGCGTCGTCTCCGGGGATCTGCAGTTTTGGCAAGAAATCGTCACGTTGATGTTCGTCGGGCTCTTTGGAGCGTGGTCTGATCGAGTCGGGCGACGTGTCGTTTATATCATCGGATTTTTGATTACGGGGCTCGCTTATGCCGCCTATCCCTTTGCCGATGATGTTGGGCAGCTGCTGATCTACCGTCTCATCTATGCGGTCGGTATCGCCGCTCTCGGTGGTATGTTGGCGACGGTGCTGGCCGATTATCCTATCGATGCCGATCGCGGCAAACTGACCGGTATCTCTTTCTTTTTAAATGCGGTCGGTGCATTACTGTTTTTTGCCGTACTCACTCGACTACCCGCCCTGTATCAGGGCTTCGGCGCGACCGAGACGGATGCAGGTCGATTCGCTTATCTCACGATTGCAGCGGTATGCGTCGTGAGCGCCCTCATCATGTTGGGCTTGAAGCCAGGGCCACCTGAGCAGGTAGCGGAGCGTTTGCCTTTAATGGCTTTGCTGCGTCAAGGCTTGAGTGCCGGAAAGCGTCCGCGGATCGCCTTGGCTTATGCAGCATCTTTCGCTGCACGCGCTGATCTTGTGATCGTTGCGTTATTTCTCTCACTTTGGGTGCAAACTGCCGCGTTGGCTGACGGCGCAACGGCGGCCGAAGCAACTTCGAGACAAGGTGCTCTTTTTGGCATCGTGCAAGGTAGCGCGATGTTGTGGGCGCCCTTCTTTGGATGGCTCGCAGACAAAATCGATCGCGTCACTTTAGTCATCATGGCGACCGTCCTGTCGGTAGCGGGTTACGGTTGGATGGGTCTGACGCCAGACCCGGCTGTCGGCGCAGCCGCTTTTGGTGCGGCGGCTTTGCTGGGTGTAGGGCAGGCGAGCGGCATCCTCGCGTCGCAGGTCTTGATCGCTCAGGAGGCGCCCGGCGCCATCCGAGGCGCCGTCATCGGGATGGTCGGCTTTTTCGGCGCTCTTGGCATCTTGGCGATTTCCAAGATTGGTGGCATCGCTTTTGACACTTGGCGTCCAGGTGCGCCATTCATCATCATGGCCGGAGCCAATGTGCTCTTACTGGCGTATGCGATCTGGGTGAGGACTCGGCCGAAACACTCTAGTGCTTGATGACGGCGCGGACGACTATTTTGACTCGGTTGGATCCCGATGCCCGGCAAAAGACATCCGATCAAGCACGCCGAGCAACAGCGCAGAAACGACGAATGTCAGATGCAACATGACATACCAGAAGATTTTGTCGTTCGGGATCGTTTTGGCATCCATGAATACCTTCAGCAGGTGAATGGATGAGATGGCGACAATTGACGCGGCAACTTTGAGCTTCAATGTGCCTGCGTCCAGCTTGCCTAACCACCCGAGCTTCTCGCCTTCTTGCGCTACATCGAGTCGCGACACGAAGTTCTCGTAACCGGAGAACATCACCATCACGATGAGACTCCCGACCAGAACGATGTCGATCAAGGTCAGCACGATCAGTACCAGCTTATCTTCCGGCATCGAGCTCACTTCCAGGATAACGTGCAGTGCCTCCTGGAAGAATTTGACGCCGAGTGCAATCAGCGCAAGCGACAAGCCAAGATAGAGCGGTGCGAGCAACCAACGGCACGCGAAAATCAGTTTTTCGAGGCTTTTTTCGATCACGAATTTTTCTCCGACGGGAACGGGGAGATACGCTGTAGCGCGTTATCCCGCAAGACGTAATGGTGTACCAAGCCAGCGATCGTATGCGTGGCAATCAATGCGTAGCCTACGTTGGAGCCGGTCTCGTGGATTTCTTCGATTGTCTCAGCGAGCACTTCATTTGGAGCGACCAGCGGCGGCAACTCCATACCAAAGAACGGAATGCTTGAGCCCTCTGCGCTCAGAATGAGCCAGCCACCGAGCGGCATACCAATCATCAACAGATACAACGCCGCATGCAGAGCATGCGACAGACCGATTTGCCAAGCGGGCGGAGTGGGTGAAATGGGTGGGGCTTTGAAGGCGGCGCGGAGCGCGAGTCGTATCATTACCAGCGCGCACACGCTAAGACCGAGCATGTAATGCCAAGTCTTCATCATCTCGCGCGGTTCGCTGCCTCGCGGATAGATGTCGCGAAACTCCATCAAACAATAGACGACCACCAGCAGCACCAGCATGAACCAGTGCAGCGTGATCGAGGCGCTGTGATATCGGGGGGCGTTGCTCATGCGCTCATTCTAGCTCGGCACTTGATCGGGCGGCGCGAATCACACCATGATGCCGCGGAAAATACGTACGGGCGGCGCTTCGGAGGCCAAGGATTTTTCCTCGACGAATTGCAGTCCTAGTTTTTCCAAGACCCGGATTGAACGGATATTGTGCGGCAGTGTGATGCCGTATACGGCGGTCAAGCCAATTTGTTTTCGCCCTCGCGTCAGTACGGCAGCCGCCCCCTCGGTGGTATAGCCTAAACCCCAATAGTCCGGGGATACGGCGAAGCCGATATCGGGTCCCGGTAAGGATGCACGGCGAACCAGCCCACACATGCCGATGGGGATAGGGTCGTCACCGGCTCTCTTTAGTCCCATCCACAATAAACCGTGCTTATGTTCGGCATAGCTCGCGATAGGTCCTTCGCGAAGATAGCGACGGGCATCCTCAAGAGTTCTGACACCTCGATCGCCGATGAATTCATGGAAGGACGGCTCATTGAGCAGCTCCAATACCATGGGTGCATCGGATTCCTCGAACTCTCGCAGTATGAGGCGGGGCGTTTCGATATCCCAGTTCATGCTCGGCATCTTAAGATGTTGCCATGCCTACGCAATCCACGGCTGAATCCAGCCGTCACCCCGTCCGTCATCTCATCGTCGTTCTGGGCGATCAACTCGATCGCCATTCTGCGGCTTTCCATGGCTTTGATAGTGAGCGGGATATCGTCTGGATGGCTGAGGTGATCGAGGAGTCGATTAAGGTGCCGGTGAGTTTGCCGCGGATCGCAATTTTCCTCGCGTGCATGCGGCACTTTCGGGATGCGCTGCGGAGCGAGCAAATCCACGTCGACTATCGCGAGCTTGCTCTGGGCGAGCCTGCGCTAGCCAATGCCTTGGCTGGAGCGCTGCAACGCCACCGGCCTGCCAAGGTCGTGATGGTCGAGCCGGGTGAGTGGTCGGTACGCGAGAGCCTGCGGGCAGTCGTCGCACGACATAGCGTTTTGTTGGATGAGCGGGCTGACGACCACTTTCTCTGCTCCCATCGTGAGTTTGCAGACCATGCGCGCGGTCGAAAACAGCTTCGTATGGAGTTCTTCTATCGCGAGATGCGGCGAAAGCACCAAATCTTATTAGATCGTGACGGCAAGCCTGAAGGCGGAGACTGGAACTACGATGCCGAAAATCGTGGCAGCTTCGGGAAGGCAGGACCATCCGATATTCCCTCGCCTGCACGCTTCGCTCCTAACCCGTTGACCGCACAAGTGATCGCCGAGGTGCAACGACGGTTTCCACAACATGTTGGCAAGCTTGATCGTTTCGACTGGCCCGTCACACGCGATCAAGCGCTGATCGCTTTACAGGATTTCATCGATCATCGGCTTAGTCATTTCGGCGAGTACCAGGATGCGATGTGGACGCGGGAGCCATGGCTTTATCACTCGCGAATCTCTGCAGCGCTCAATTTGAAATTACTCAATCCGCTCGAAGTGATCAGGGCGGCAGAGTTGGCTTATCGATCAGGTAGGGCGCCGCTCGCGGCGACTGAGGGATTCATTCGGCAGATTTTGGGTTGGCGCGAGTACGTTCGTGGCGTGTATTGGCATCTGATGCCCGGTTATCTCGACCGTAACGCAATGCGAGCAAGTGAGCCGTTACCCGGTTTATTCTGGACTGCCGAAACTGACATGCAGTGTCTTGCCGATTCGATTGGACAGACGCTTGAGTTGGGGTACGCCCATCATATTCAGCGTTTGATGGTGACGGGGCTCTTTTGCTTGCTGCTCGGCGTCGATCCGAAAGAAGTTCATGCCTGGTATCTCTCCGTTTATGTGGATGCCGTCGAATGGGTCGAGTTACCCAACACGCTCGGCATGTCTCAGTATGCGGATGGCGGGGTGATGGCCTCTAAGCCGTACATTGCGTCTGGTCGTTACATTGACAAGATGAGCAACTACTGCCGCCAATGTCGCTACAAGCCGGCCGAGGCTACCGGCAAAGCGGCTTGCCCGTTCACGACGCTTTACTGGGATTTTCTAATCCGCCATGAACTAGAACTATCGAGTAATCCGCGAATGGTGATGCAAGTGCGCAACCTTGCGCGGCTCACCGAGGCGCGCCGAGCAGAAATTATCTCGGCTGCACGCGAGTTGCGTCAGTCGCTGCGCGTTCAAGTCAATGGTAGTAACCTATCTACATGACCTCGGCTACCCACAATCTCTCGCAACGATTTCCCCGCAAGCGCGCCTTCATCACGGGCGCTGCGAGCGGACTCGGCCTTGCTTGTGCAGAAACGCTGGCCCGTGAGGGATGGCAACTTTTTTTGACAGATGCCGACGACGTACGGCTCGAACTCGTCACCCAAAGTTTTGTACGTGATGGGGCAAAAGTAGCGTCATTTGTGTGCGACGTCCGAGACGCCGACGCGGTTGAGTCAGTCGTAGGTGCTGCCTGTGAGAGCGCTGGCGGAATCGATCTCGCCATCCACTGCGCTGGAGTCGCCGCCGCCGGACCCTTTCATGCCACGACGAGCGATGACTGGCGCTGGGTTCTCGACATCAATCTTCTTGGAGTCGTCAACGCTAGTCGAGCCGTTATTCAAAGAATGGCTCGCGGTCAGGGCGGCATCATCATCAACATTGCCAGTGCAGCAAGCTTTTGCACCGGTACGCAAATGTCGATTTACAACACGTCTAAGGCAGCGGTCGTCGCTCTCAGTGAATCATTGATGCAAGAGTATGCCGATTACGGCGTGCACGTCGTCGCTGCGATGCCAGGGTTTTTTCAAACGCGACTGATGGAGTCTGCGCGCGGACCGGAGCGCACTCTGCAGGCGGCGCGCCGTTTAATAGACACATCTAATCTGGCGGCGGAACAAGTGGCTGAAGAAATGCTCTGGGCTGCCGCTCGTGGATCTACCCATTTCGTTTACCCGAGTCGTTATCAGTGGCTGTGGCGCTTGAAGCGCGCGATGCCGCAGCGCTTCCAGAAACTGTTGCCTCGTCTTCTCAAACGGAGAACATGATGTTGTCGCCTTTTCACCTCGCCATACCGGTTCATGACGTCGAAGCCGCTCGAAACTTCTATGGTGGTTTGTTTGGCTGCGCAGAGGGACGATCGGATATCGAGTGGGTCGATTTCGATTTTTTTGGCCATCAATTGGTCGCTCATCGCGACCCCTCGAAGCAGGCCTTTTCGAAAGCCGCGCATACCAACAAAGTAGATGGCAAAGATGTTCCAGTGCCGCATTTCGGTGTAGTGCTTGCGTGGGACCAATGGCACGCGCTTTCGACACGCCTCAGTCAATCGGGAGTCGAATTCGTGATCGACCCCGGTATCCGTTTTGCGGGCGAGGTGGGCGAGCAGGCGACATTCTTTTTGTATGACCCGTCGGGAAATGCACTCGAATTCAAGGCTTTCAAGGATCCGTCACGACTGTTTGCCAAGTGATCGAACCAGACATTCGAGATCATCGTGTCGCAGTCGCCGATGGGCTGACGCTGCATTGTCGGGATTACTCGAGCGGCTCGTCGCGCTTGCCGGTTTTATGTCTACCGGGCCTCACGCGTAACGGACGCGATTTTCACGAACTGGCTTCACATCTGTCAGCTGAGCGCCGAATTCTCGCGCTGGACCTGCGAGGCCGAGGCCTATCCGATTACGATCCCGATTGGCACCGTTACCGTCTCGATGTGTATGTCGAGGACGTAATAGCGGTGCTTGATGCGCTGCGAGTTGCCCGCGTCATTATCATCGGCACCTCGCTCGGTGGTCTCGTCGGCATGTTTTTGGGTGTACAAAACCCCGAGCGACTAGCCGGACTCGTTCTCAACGACATCGGACCCGAGTTAGACGTGCGAGGGATGAATCGCATCGCAAGCTCAGTGGGCAGATCCGGCCCTGTCGAAAACTGGGAACAGGCGGCAGCCGCGGCAAAAGATGCACATACGGCAGTCATGCCTGATTTCAGCGCGTCCGATTGGGCTCGTTTTGCCAGGCAGATTTACCGCGAATTCGCAGATGGCCGTATCGCTCGTGATATGGATCCACTGATCGGAGAAGCACTGCGAGAAGAGCCTGGCCCGACGCCGGACTTCTGGCGAGCGTTCAAGTCTCTGCAGAGCCTGCCTGTTCTGACGCTTCGCGGCGAGTTGTCAGATCTCTTGACCGAAACGACCGTATCGCGCATGCAGCAATGGCATCCGTCGATGAGCGCCGCTCTGATCCCTAACCGTGGGCACGCGCCGACGCTCAATGAGCCCGCGAGTCGCGCCGCGATAGATCGTTTTCTGGGGAGCCTGCCATGACAGATTCGACGGTGACGATGCTGACCATGGCGCTCTATATGGGGGTCTGTCTCGTGCTCGGTGGTATTGCGTGGAGACGAACGCGAAGCCTCGACGATTTCATCCTAGGCGGCCGAAGTCTTGGCAGCTGGGTAACAGCCTTGAGCGCACAGGCCACCGATATGAGTGGCTGGTTGTTGATGGGTTTGCCGGGGCTCGCCTACGCCTCGGGCTTTGATTCGGTTTGGTTGCTGCTCGGACTATTGGTAGGCACCTGGTTAAATTGGCGCTTCATCGCAGCACCGTTGCGCGATGCGACAGAACACTTCGGTAACGCGCTAACTCTGCCTGATTATCTCGAGTATCGATTCGACGATCGCACTCATAGTTTGCGAGCACTATCGGCAATCGTGATCTTGTTGTTTTTCGTCTTCTATACGAGCTCGGGATTTGTCGCTGCAGGCAGATTGTTCGAAGCACTTTTCGGTATTCCCTATATAGAGGCCATGCTGTGGGGAACCGCAGCGATGCTGGCGTATACCTTTCTCGGCGGCTTTCTTGCTGTCAGCTGGTCCGACGTCTTACAGGGCACTTTGATGTTTTTCACATTAGTGCTCGTTGCAATTCTAGGCGTCGCGATGGCAGGCGGTGTCGAGTCCACGTTCAATCGACTCGAGTCTCTTGACGCGCAGTTATTAGATCCGTTCATCGCCGATGACGGTGCGACGCTCGGATGGATCGGCATCGCCTCGCTGCTAGCGTGGGGGCTCGGTTATTTTGGGCAGCCTCATATCCTCGCGCGCTTCATGGCTGCTCGTTCGGCCGAGCACATTACGGTAGCAAGGCGCGTGGCAATGGGTTGGGTCGTGACCGTGCTCGTTGCGGCAGTCGTCGTTGGTCTCAGCGCGCGCCTTGTCTTACCAATCGAGTTGAACGGCCCTGATACCGAGAAGGCATTTATCGTGATGTCGACGACGTTTCTACCGCCGATCTTCGCTGGAATCTGCCTTGCTGGCGTGATGGCCGCCATCATGAGCACGGCCTCCGCGCAGCTGTTGGTCGCCTCGTCTGCTCTGGCCAATGACCTCTATCGTAGCTTGTGGCGTCGTGCCGCTTCGAGAGCGGAGCTACTTTGGATCGGGCGTCTTGCTGTACTTGTCATTGCCGCCCTTGCCATGTGGTTGGCACGTAATCCCGAAAACACGGTCTTATCTTTAGTCGCTTGGGCTTGGGCCGGCTTCGGTGCTGCATTTGGACCGGTCGTGATCCTGTCGCTTTACTGGCAGTCCATGACGCGGGCCGGCGCGCTAGCGGGCATTCTTGTCGGTGGCATGACTGTCGTGCTTTGGAAGCAGCTGGCCCCGCTAGGTGGAGTCTTTGAGCTCTATGAACTGGTGCCGGGCTTTCTCCTTTCGACAGCGGCGATCATGCTAACGAGCCGGATGACGAGTAAGCAAAACTCATGAGTGACGGCTTGTCTGTGCAACGCCTCGGCCCTGTGAATCTTGCGCCGGGCTACAGCGCGTGGAATGCACGCTCGTACCTGTTAGCTGCCTTGATTACTGTCGGCATGCTGGCTTTCGTCAGCTTCATCCAGCCTTACTTACTCAATGCCAATCTGAAGGTGCCGAGTGACGAGCAGGGACGAGTTCTCGGCCTGCTCGGTTTCAGTAATGAGTTGTTGTCGCTGCTGTTGGTTGCGCCCATCGGCGCTTTGTCTGACAAGATCGGTCGTCGACCGGTATACACCCTGGGATTTCTTTGGCTTGCAGTCGGATTTTTTCTCTATCCTCTCGCGAGAACCGTTCCGCAGCTGCTGGCATGCTCACTTTTCTTCGCGGTCGGCGTCGCGGCCGTTGGCTGCATGATGGCAACGGTGCTCGCCGATACGCCGAGAGAAGAGTCGCGCGGCTTGTTCGTCGGCATCACCGGTTTCTGTCAGGGTCTTGGAGCTACCTTAGCTGTGCTCGTGCTCGGCAAGTTTCCTCAACGTCTCGCAGCAGATGGGATAGATGCCATTACGGCAGGGCAGATCACGTTGGGCTTGGGCTCCGCGCTGTGCTTATTGTCTGCGCTTGTTTGTTGGAGCGGGCTGCGTCGTGGTACGCCTAGCGAAATCGGTGAACGTGAGCCGCTCGCGAAGTTACTCCGAGCGGGTTTCGCGGCAGCACGATCGAATCCGCGAATCTGGTTCGCCTATCTGTTGCAATTCGTTTCTTTTGCAGATCGAATCGTGATTGGTACGTTTTTCAGTGCGCGTCTGCAACAAACGGCCATTGCCAACGGGCAGACGGTCGGTGAGGCCGTTTCTGCGGCAACTCGACCTTTTGTCATCGCCAATGTGTCGGCACTGATCTTCGCCGTATTTTTTGGTCTGCTGCTTGATCGACTGAATCGTATTGCTGCAGGCGTTATCGCGATGCTGATCGCCGGTGCGGGGTATATGGCCGGTGGATTCGTCGGAGACCCCTCAAGCGAGTGGATTGTTCCGGTTGCTATCATGTTGGGCATGGGTCAGATCTGCGCCATCATCGCCAGTCAGACCGTATTAGGCCAGGAAGCACCTCGCGATGTGCGTGGCGCCGTGTTCGGCCTCGCCGGTATATTCGCTTCCTTCGGAATCCTATTCACCACGGCTTTCGGCGGCTGGTTGTACGACTTGGTTGATCGCAGCGCGCCGTTTTTTCTGATCGGAACAGTGAACTTTGGCGTGATGATTTTTGGTTTGATGCTGCTACGTCAGAATACGAGTCGATCATGATTCCACTTAAGATTGCGACGTGTCGACCTCTGCCTGAGCCCGATGTCGATGAGCCTCTTCTGCTCGACGCACTGCGTAAGGCGGGCATTGATGCCCGCCTGACACCGTGGCGCGACGACATCGATTCGATCGAGTCGATACCGACGATCGTTCGCTCGACTTGGGACTACATCCACCAAGCTGACGATTTTCTGCGCTGGGCAGAAGCTGCATCCATGCGCGCGCCTCTGTGGAATCCGATCGATATTATCCGACGCAATACACACAAGGGGTATCTACTGGAGATGCAATCGCGCGGAATCCCGGTAACACCGACGATTCTGGCGAATCGCGGCGATCAGCGGACACTAGGCGAGATTGTTGCAGACTCACGCTGGATGGATGTCGTCATCAAACCTGCGGTTGGCGCGGGCTCCTTCGAAACGCATCGGTTGCGCGTCGATGAACCGAGCTCCAATGATATTTTTTCTAAGCTTTGTGCTGTGCGCGATGTGTTGATTCAGCCGTATTTGGTTTCTGTCGAGGGGCACGGCGAGCGAGCGCTGGTGTGGATCGATGGTGAGTTCACACACGCGGTGCGCAAATCGCCACGCTTCGCCGACGGCACCGAAAGCGTTTCAGAAGCACTACCGATCTCAACTGCCGAGCTGGCATTGGGTCACGCTGCTTTGCGAGATATCGCCGATCAGCTGCTATACGCACGCGTCGATGTTGCTCCAGGGCTCGATGGCATACCGATGCTGATGGAGCTCGAGCTCATCGAGCCGTCGTTGTTTTTGTTGCAGAACCCGCACGCCTTGCAACGCTTGGTCGATGGTATCGGTCGTCGACTGCGCTCGGCAGCGTAGCGCTAGATCACAACCAAGCGAGCGCCTTCCGGTGACTCGACAATCGTGCGTTCGACAGCGCCAGCACGTTGGAATATCAAAGCGGGCTTATCGAGCCATACTTCATCGTGAATGCCGATCGTGAGCCCCGCTGCATCGAGCAAGGCGGCCGGCCATGCGCGCGAATCGACTGAGGCCATGACAAGTGGTGTCGCGCTAAGCGCACGCCAGAATGCGGTCGAGATTTCAGGCGCTGCCGAGGGGAGACTGAATCCGGCAAATCGTCCTAGGGTACGACTGCTGCCGTTGGGATCGACCGCATCGGCGAGATGGGTTGTTCTTTCAAGTAGAGTGACCATGTGTCCGGCTGGATCGCGAAAACCGAATTCTTTGAACTGCCCCGGCTCGGTTTTGGCGAAAGCGATCACGGCACCCGCCTCCCGGTACGACTCTAGTGCGTCGGTGAGATCTCGGTGCACGCAGGTAATCGAGGGTGACGGGAAGCGGTACTCATGCAAGCCAATGACGAGATTGCCAAGGCTAACGACCGCATAAGGATGGGGCCAAACCGGTTCTACTCGGTTTGTGGCAAACCCCATCAATTCATAGAACTGCAACGATTCGGCCAGATTGTCTGTCGAGACACTGATCTCGTGAAATTGGCCGAGCGATAACTCGTTTTGACTCATGGCTTCGAAAGGCCCGCCTGCCAGAGGATGAAAGCGTACTCCTCGGCGATTTCACGATAGCGTTCGAATCGACCCGACTTCCCACCATGCCCTGCTTCCATATTGGTACGCAGCAGCAGGGGGTTTTGGTCAGTCTTGGTTACACGCAACTTCGCGACCCATTTGGTGGGCTCCCAATATTGAACTTGACTATCCCACAGCCCACTGGTGACGAGCATAGCCGGATAATCTTTGGCTTCGATCTGGTCGTAAGGTGAGTAGGAGAGCATGTAGTCGTGCGCCTCCTTGGAGGCCGCAGGATTGCCCCACTCGTCAAACTCGTTAGTGGTAAGTGGGATGCTTTCATCGAGCATCGTCGTCACGACATCGACGAACGGCACATGCGCTACCAAAGCTTTGTAGTCCGAAGGCGCGAGATTCGCGACGGCCCCCATCAACAGGCCGCCCGCGCTACCGCCCATCCCGAACACTCGCTTAGGGTCGGCTACCTTGTTGGTAACCAGGTAGCGAGTGACATCGACGAAGTCGGTAAAGGTATTCTTCTTTTTCTGCAGTTTGCCGTCTTCATACCAATGACGCCCCATTTCTTGTCCACCACGGATATGCGCGATCGCATAGACGAAGCCGCGATCGACGAGCGACAGGATGGTGGACCGAAAGGTCGGATCCGTCGAAGACCCGTACGAGCCATAGGCATACTGATAGAGCGGCGCCGTTCCATCGAGTGACGTGCCGCGGCGATAAAGCAAAGTAACGGGAATTTTCACGCCATCGCGGGCGGTTGCCCACCGATACTCCGCGACGTAGTTGGCGCTGTCGAATCCACCGAGCACAGGTTCGCGTTTGAGTTCTTTCTTCTTGCCGGTGGAGACGTCATAGTCATACGTGGTCGACGGCGTCGTCGGTGATGTATAAACGTAGCGCAGCAACGTCGTATTCGATTCGGTGTTGTTGCCGAGATACATCGTGTACGCAGGGTCCGCCGCATCCATTAAGAAAGACTCGCCCGTGCTCCACGAGTGAACACGCAAGTTTTGCAGACCACCCGAGCGCTCGGACACCGCCAAGAAACCATCGAAGGCTTCGAAACTATCGACGAAGGCATCGCTTCGGTGGGCGATGACATCCCGCCAACGGTTGCGCTCGGCTACCTTTTCGATCGGCACCTCGACGATGCGAAAGTTTTTAGCCTGCCAGTTCGTCCGGATGATGAATCGATCGCCGATATCCTCGAGCTGATACTCATGATCACGTTCGCGCGGTAGTGCGACTTTGAACGACAGCGCAGGATCGTTGGCGTCGGCGTACTGATACTCCGACGATACCGTGCTTTGCGAAACGATGAACAGGAACCGGTCCGTTTTCGATTTGCCGATGCCCATGTAAAAGCTGTCGTCTTCTTGCTGATAGACCAGCGAGTCCGTCGTCATTTCTGTGCCACGCCGATGCTTGTAGACAGCATTGCCTAGCAGTGTCTGCGGATCCTTGCGGATGTAGAGCAGGGTGGTGTTATCGTTGGCCCAAGCGAGATTGGCCTCGACGTTCGTCAAGACGTCCGGTAAGAACTCACCTGATTGCAGATCCTTGATTCGCACTTCGTATTGACGGCGTCCGACAAAATCTTCGGCAATCGCCGCCCAGCGTCCATCCACGCTGACTTCGAGTTCCGCTAGCTGATAAAACTCGCGGCCCGTGGCGCGGGCATTGCCATCGATGATGATTTCTTCAGCCGCCTCGAGTGAGCCCTTCTTGCGAGCGTAGATTGGATACTGCTTGCCGGTTTCGTAGCGTGAGTAATACCAGTAGCCGTTGCGTCGCTGCGGAACGGTCGAGTCATCCTGTTTCAGACGACCGATGATTTCATCGTATATCTTCTGCTCGAGTTCTCGATGCGGTGCCATGACGGCAGCAAGGTGGTCGTTCTCGGCTTTGAGATAAGCGAGCATCTCGGGGTTCTGGCGTTCATCATCGCGCAGCCAATACCAAGGATCTTGGCGTTCACCGAAAGGGGATTTGACGATGTGAGGTTTTTGCGCAGCGCGTGGCGTAGACATTTTTTCGGTGGCCATCGTGGTCGTGGAGGTCAATATCAAAGCGAGGGCGATGACGCCCAGTCGAGCAACTTGAAACATGTCACGGCATCTCCTCAGTTTCGATTTTCTGGCGCCTGCATGGCCTTATCCAGCATGAAGGACATCACCAACGATATCAGCGAAAGTGCTGCGCAGAACGCCAACATCGGCACGGGCGTGTCGGTTGGCATGAAACCCACCGCTTGCACGGCAAGTGCGGCCATGGCCTGCTGCGAGAAGCCTATCAGGCCAGAGGCGGCACCGGCATAGCCCGGAGCCAGTCGAACGGCTGTGGCTGTGATATGCGGTAAAGCCAAGCCTTGGGCAAGCGCTAACGGGAACATCGGCAGAAACCAATAGATCGGATGGGTGAGGCCTACCGCAACGAACCCGAAAGCCAAACAGGCTGCGCCCGCCTGCAGCAAGATGCCAAAACGGGCGACTCGCTCCATGCTCGCATGCCCGCGTAGACGTGAGACGTAGAGATTACCGAGAAAGTATCCCGACGAGAGGAAAAACACATATAAGCCAAAGTCTGTCGCGGGCTTTCCGAGCATGTCGCTCATGACGTAGGGCGCGAGCGTGATGAAGCCGAGATAGAGCGCGTAAATCACACCTGCATCGACAGCACATTCCAGGAATGCGCGCTTGCGTAACAAGTTAGCTGAAGCGCGTCCCACTTCGGCCAAAGTCAAAGAATCGGCTCTCAAGACGCGCGTTTCGGGCAACCAGCGCCATGCGGCGAGTCCGATCACGATCGACAGGACGAGTAACAAGACGAACGGTGCGTGCCAGCCAGCCGATTCCGTTATGAGGCCGCCGAGATAAGGCGATATGGCGGTACCCATCATCATCACGAGCGTCAGATGGGCGAGCCCGCGGGCCAATCGCCAGTCGTTGTAGATATCACCGAGCACCGCGCGAGCTACCGTCGTATTCGCTGCGCAGCCGATTGCTTGGACGGCTCGCGCGAATACGAGCAACTCTAACGTCGGAGCAAAGGTGGCCAAAATCGAACCGACAAAGAAAAAAACCAGCCCGCCGATGATCAGCGGTCTACGACCATATCGATCTGAGAGCGGGCCGGCGAGCGGAATGCCTGCAGCGAACGTAAACAGAAAGATACTGATGATCGCCTGAGTGGCCGCGGTTGTCGCACCGAACTCGTCGCGGATCGCGGGCAATGCGGGGATCAGTAGCAGGGTCGAGATGGGGCCTAGCGCGCTCGATGCCGCCAGTAGCGCCAACAGCCCGCGATCGGCTTTGGCCGATGCGGCGCCATCTGTAGATTCGGTCACGTCGCGAGGCCGCCCACGCAGACGTACTTCATCTCCGTGTATTCATCGATGCCATAGCGCGAACCTTCGCGACCGAGCCCTGATTCTTTCATACCGCCGAACGGTGCGACCTCAGTCGACATCAAACCGGTGTTGACGCCGACGAGTCCATACTCGAGCGCTTCCTGCACACGCCAACTGCGCGCAAGATCGCGCGTGTAGAAGTAGGCGGCGAGACCGAACTCGGTATCGTTAGCCATGCGGATGACGTCAGCTTCGGTTTCGAACTTGAAGAGGGGTGCGACCGGACCAAAAGTTTCCTCGCGCGCAACTCGCATCTGCGAGGTGACATCAAGCAGGATGGTCGGTTCGAAGAAGGTGCCACCGAGTGCGTGTGGCTTACCGCCGCAAGCGATGCGTGCACCCTGCTGCACGGCATCGGCGATGTGTGCCTGAACTTTCTCGAGCGCACGCTGATCGATCAGCGGCCCCTGATCCGTGGGGCCCTGCAAGCCATCCCCGACGCGCAGAGTGGATACCGCTTGTGCCAACTTCGCCGCAAATGCATCGTAAATACCGCTTTGAACATAGATCCGGTTCGCACAGACGCAGGTCTGACCGGTGTTGCGGTATTTGCTCGCCATCGCACCTTGCACGGCAGCATCGAGATCCGCGTCGTCAAATACGATGAAGGGAGCATTACCGCCCAGTTCCATCGATACTTTCTTAACGGTGTCGGCGCATTGGGCGATCAGCTTTTTACCTACGGCTGTCGAGCCTGTAAAACTCAGTTTTCGAACCAGCGGATTGCGCGTCAGTTCGCCGCCAATCTGTTCGGCATCGCCGGTGACGATATTGAAGACGCCGTCCGGGACGCCGGCGCGCTGTGCGAGTTCCGCCAATGCGAGTGCCGAGAATGGCGTTTGCGGCGCTGGTTTGCAGACGAAGGTGCAGCCTGCTGCCAAGGCTGGACCCAGTTTGCGGGTGATCATCGCCGCCGGAAAGTTCCAAGGCGTGATCGCCGCTGCGACGCCGACAGGCTGCCGTAACACCAGTACACGCGAATCGGCGCGGAAAGTCGGAATCACATCGCCATAGATTCGTTTGCTTTCTTCGGCAAACCATTCGATGAACGAAGCCGCATAGGCGATCTCGCCTTTCGACTCGGCCAACGGTTTGCCTTGTTCGGCGGTCATGATGATGGCCAGATCGTCCGCGTTGGCGATCATCAAGTCGGCGAAGCGACGCAGAATCGCTGCACGCTCCTTGGCCGTCTTGCGCGACCAACTCGGCAACGCGGCTGCTGCCGCTTCGATGGCAGTTTGGGTTTCGACAGCGCCCATCATCGGCACTTCGCCAATGACAGTGCCATTGGCCGGGTTACGAATAGCCACGCGTCGTCCGTCAGCTGCCGCAGTCCAGCGACCTGCTATCCAAGCATCTTGCTTGAGTAGTGAAGCGTCTTCGAGTTTCATGCTGCTTTAATCCCGTAGCGAGCGCGATACGCTTCGAGTGCGGCGCGTTGCTCGGCTGGTAAGTCGCTGGCGATGAGGTCAGCCAAAGTCAGTAGGCTGACGCAACGCAAACCGAATTGCTGTTCGACTTCTTGCACAGCCGAGTGATCGCCCGCACCGCGCTCTTGTCGATCAAGCGCTAGCAAGACCGCTACGGGCTGCGCACCGGATTTTTTGATCAGATCAACAGACTCTCGAACTGCCGTGCCGGCGGTGATGACGTCATCAACAATCACCACGCGTCCGGCGAGTGGTTGCCCCACGATCAGACCGCCCTCACCATGATCTTTGGCTTCCTTGCGATTAAACGACCAGGGTGCGCGGATGCCGTGATGCTCTGCCAAGGCTACGGCCGTCGATGCGACGAGCGGGATCCCTTTGTAGGCCGGGCCAAAGAGCATGTCGTAGCTCAAGCCAGACTGAACCAAGGCGGCGGCATAACATTGACCCAGAATCGCCAAGGCCTCGCCATCGTTGAACAGCCCGGCATTGAAAAAGTAGGGGCTCTCGCGTCCCGATTTCAGGGTGAACTTCCCGAAGCGCAGGGCTGAGCGGGCTAGGGCGAGGTCGATGAATCTGCGTTGATAAGGCTGCATGTCGCTATCATACCGCCGTGCGCGTCATCACTCTGAATGCCAATGGAATCCGTTCCGCTGCGAGCAAAGGCGCTTTCGCCTGGTTGCGTCAGCAGGGCGCCGATGTCATCTGTTTGCAGGAGACTAAAGCGCAAGAGCATCAGTTGGCAGGCCATGATGTCGATTTGGAGGGTTATCAACGCTACTTTTTCGATGCTGAGCGACCCGGGTACTCGGGAGTCGCACTGTATTGCAGAACTAAGCCGGACGAGGTGATTCGCGGATTTGGCGTGCCGGAGTTCGATCGCGAAGGTCGCTACCTTGAAGCTCGCTTTGGCCAACTAGCGGTGGTTTCATTATATTTGCCCTCCGGTTCCTCGGGTCCTGAGAGACAAGCCTCCAAGTTTCGATTCCTCGATGCCTTCATGCCGCATCTGCAGAAGCTCAAGCGCCGCAAGCAGGACTACATCCTCTGTGGCGATTGGAATATCGCCCATCGCGAGATCGATCTGCGCAACTGGAAATCGAATCAGAAGAACTCGGGGTTCCTCCCGGAGGAGCGCGCTTGGCTGGACGAACTGTTCGGACCGACCGGTTTCGTCGATGCTTTCCGTGAGGTGAACGATCAACCGGATGAATACACCTGGTGGTCCAACCGCGGTCAGGCTTGGGCGAAGAACGTGGGTTGGCGTATCGACTATCAGGTTGTGAGTCCTCGATTAGCGGGTCGCGCTAAAGCTGCTTCAATTTACAAGGCAGAACGATTTTCCGATCACGCCCCACTCACGCTCGATTACCAGCTGTGATTAAGCCGTACCTCGCCCGGGAATCCTTGGCCGCATTTTTTGTCGGAATTTCTTCGGGCTTCCCTTACGCCATGATCGGTGCAACGTTGACCACCCGGCTTGCGCAGGATGGTATCGACAAGCGTGCGATCACCGCGTTCGCGTTGGCTTTTCTCGTTTATAACCTCAAGCCGTTGTGGGCTTGGGTGGTGGATGGTGTCCGCCTGCCGTTGATCGGTCGTTTTGGCCAGCGAGTGTCCTGGATGGTGTTCTCCGGTCTGCTCGTGATGGCGGCCACCTTCAACTTGGCCTTCGTCGATCCGGCAGCAAGTTTGCAGGCCACTATCGTGGCAGCGGTGTTGCTCGGAGTGGCCGGAGCCACGTATGACATCGTCATCGATGCTTATCGCATCGAGACTTTGCAGCCGCACCAACTTGGCATCGGTGCCGGTATGTCGCAGTACGGTTGGCGCATCGGCTCGGCGGCAGCCGGTGCCGTTGCATTGCTCGTGGCGGCGCGTGAAGGTTGGGCTGTGGCATACATGGTCTGCGCCGCATTCGCATTGCCTGCCATGCTCACGGCATTGACCCTCGGTGAGCCAGCACGGCGAGAGGTTTTGTCAGAGCGGCGCGGTCTTGGTTCCGCATGGCGTGCCATCGAGGAGCCATTTCGCGAATTCTTGCGGCGACCGGGTGCAGGTCTCGTGCTGGCATTTGTGTTGGTGCACAAGGTGGGCGACACCCTGGCCAATTTGACCTTCCGCTTGTTGTTCGACGATCTCGGTTACACCAACGACGAAATCGCCGTGTATGACGTCGGTGTCGGATTTTGGGCATTTCTAATAGGCATTTTCGTCGGTGGTTTGATTTTCGGTCGCTGGGGTTTGCAGCGCTCTGTGCTCTTGGCGCTCGTGTTGATGGCGATATCCAATTTGTCGTTCGCTGGCTTGGCTGCCGCGGGGCATAGCAATCTCGGGCTCGCTGCTGCGATTGGCTTCGAGAATTTCGCCAGTGGTTATGGTGGTGTCGTGGTCGTCGCGTATTTCTCGGCACTCTGCAATTTGCGATTCACGGCAGCGCAGTACGCACTTATTTCTGCCGCAGCCAGCGTGATCGGCCGCGTTTTGACCGGAACGACAGCCGGTTCTTTGATCGAGTCGATTGGCTACGTCGATTTTTATCTGCTTACGACGCTGGCGGCACTACCGGGTGTTTTACTTTTTGTTTTCATGATGCGGCGTGGACTTGTCGAAGAGTCATTGGGAAGTGCTGGGCGGAATAGGTCATGACACAGCGCTTGTGCCGGCTCGCTGATCTCGAGGCGACCGGCAGCATCAGCTTTCAGGTAGGCGAAGGTGATTGGCCCTTGCGCGGATTCGTCGCGCGGCTGCCCGATGGCAGCGGCTTTCGAGCCTGGGTCAATCGCTGCCCGCATGCCCGTCACCCGCTCGACTTATTGCCAGGGCGATTTCTCACCGCGGATGGGCAGTGGATCCAATGTTCCTCGCACGGCGCCCTTTTTGCGCCCGATACGGGTATCTGCGTGGCAGGTCCCTGCGTTGGCAAGGGGCTGCAGCCCGTACCGATCACCGTGATGGGCGATGAAATCAGGCTGGCCGAGTCAGCGCCGAACAGCGACAATGCGCGCCGCTCATCATGATCGAATCCTTCCTCAAATTTTTCGTCGTGTTCTTCCTCGTGGTCGAACCGATTTCGCTCGTCCCGGTTTTTGCGAGTTTGACCGAAGGCGCGAGTGCTCAGTATCGCCGCCGCATGGCGATCAAATCCGTCATCGTGGCAGGAATGATCATCCTCGGCTTTGCATTGAGTGGCGCCGCTTTCCTCGGCGCTATGGGCATTAGCATCGATTCATTCCGAATTTTCGGCGGCTTGCTGTTGTTCCTAGTCGCGCTCGAGATGGTCTTTGCGCGCGAGTCTGGAACGCGAACCTCAACCGACGAACAGGCAGAGAGTCGACGCCGCGCCGATATTTCCGTATTTCCCTTGGCTTTTCCGTTCATGTCGGGCCCTGGCGCATTGACCACGATTCTGCTGTGGTTCGGCCCGGTATCCGTGATCGATCAGCCGGTACTGTTTGCCGCGCTGTCTGCAGCTGCATTGCTCGTTTTGGCTATTTCTTTGGGGATGATGCTGGCAGCAGGTCCGCTCATGCGACTGCTCGGTGCAACGGGTACCAACGTGGTCAATCGCCTGCTCGGGGTGATCTTGGGTGCACTCGCCGTTCAGTTCATCGTCGATGGTATCCGGGCGAGCTTCGGTATCACGCTCTAACGCTAGACTCGTCGAAACGAGAGATCCCATACGCCATGGCCAAGTCGTTGCCCTCGCTTCTCGAAGCGGGTCAGTGCACGCCAGGCGGGTCTCGGCACGAAACCATCGCTGCCACCGTGTTCTTCGCTTCGATTGAAGAACTCGGGGCACGCGCTGATCACCTCGCGCATCTGCAAGGCATAGGGCTCCCAATCGGTCGCTAGCTGCAGCAACCCGCCCATTTTGAGTTTCCGTGCTAATAAGTCGACGAAAGGCGCCTGGATCAGCCGACGCTTTTGATGCCGCTTCTTGTGCCAAGGATCCGGGAACAGGATTAACACTTCCGACAACGACGAGTCGGCCAGATGCTGCTCCAATACTTCGACCGCGTCATGGCAAATGACTTTCAAATTACGAAGACCTAGCTCCTTAGCCTGCAGCAGGGCATGTCCGACACCCGCTCGGTGTACCTCGATTCCGATGAAGTCCCGCTCAGGATCCTGGCGTGCATACTCCACCAGGTTGTCACCGTTGCCGAAACCGATCTCGACGACTTTGTCGGTGACACGACCAAAGATATCCGCCAGGTCGAGTGTCTCGCGCTTCTCGGGATCGATGTTGATTCCGAAGGCGGGCCAATCGAGCTCGAGGGCGCGACGCTGTGCCTCCGTCATTCGGCCTGCACGCAGTACGAAGCTTCGTATGGTGCGGTGAGGTTGAGGGATGGATTGCTCTGACATGGTGCAATTATGACAGCCGATCGCATTCAGGACTTGCGTCGGCGGCTGGCACTTGCGAAAGTTCCGCCCCGGTTCATTCAGCCCGACTTGAAGGATTCTCCGCGCCATGCCTGATCTCGCCCATACCGAAGTTCTGCGGTACACCGCTGGTGGTAAAGACTTCGCGAGCTACGTCGCTTCCGATCCGGCACGTGCGGGCAAACGGCCTGGCATCATCGTGTTGCCGGAGTGGTGGGGTCTGAACGACTACTTGCGCCGTCGCGCGCGTGAACTCGCAGGTCTCGGGTTCGTGGCGATGGCGACCGACGTCTACGGTGATGGTCGCGAGGCGGCCGACTCCACCGAGGCGGGTCAACTCATGGGCGGTTTGTTCGCCGATATTCCGTCTTTGAACGCCCGTCTGCAGGCTGCCTACGAGCAACTGTGCGCACATCCTCTCGTGGATCCTGATCGCATCGGTGCCATGGGCTATTGCCTGGGCGGTGCGCTGTCCTTGCATATGGGGCGTCTCGGTATTCCACTGAAGGGCGTAGCGAGTTTTCACGGTGCGCTCACCCGTGCGCACGAGGCTAAGCCGGGCGAGTTCAAGGCCTCCGTGCTTATCTGTCACGGCGAGGCCGATGGCATGGTGCCCGCAGAGGATCAGGCGAATTTCCGCAAGGAAATGGAACAGCTAGGCGTTGACTACCAGTTCAATTCCTACCCAGGCGCAAAGCACGGCTTCACGAATCCCGAAGCGACCGAGAAAGGTAAGAAATACAACCTGCCTCTCGCCTACGACGAGAAGACCGATCGTCAGTCTTGGGAAGACATGAAGTCCTTCTGGGCGAAGGCGTTTCGCTGAGATCGATCGACTATTCGTCGAAGCGAAGGTGCTTGACGCTCTTGCCGTGACGGCGAATTAGCCGTAGCGCTTCGATGCCGATGCGGATGTGTCGCTCGACGAACACGTCCGTGACCACTCGATCTGACGCTTCGGTCTTGACGCCTTCCGGAACCATCGGCTGATCGCTCACGAGTAGCAGCGCTCCTGATGGAATGGAGTTGGCAAAGCCTGCGGCAAAAATAGTGGCGGTCTCCATATCGATCGCCATGCAGCGAGTCTTACGCAAGTATTCCTTGAACTCGTCGTCGTGTTCCCAAACGCGTCGATTGGTGGTGTAAACGGTGCCGGTCCAATAGTCGCAATCGAGATCGCGAATCATGGTCGACACGGCACGCTGCAAGCTGAATGCGGGTAGAGCGGGTACTTCAGGTAACAAGTAATCGTTCGACGTCCCCTCGCCGCGAATGGCGGCGATCGGCAGTACGAGATCACCGATCTGATTTTTGCGTTTCAAACCGCCGCATTTGCCAAGCAGCAGCACTGACTTGGGTGAGATGGCCGACAGCAGATCCATGACGGTGGCCGCGTTGGCGCTGCCCATGCCGAAGTTGATCATGGTGATGCCATCGGCGGTCGCATTCGGCATGGGGCGATTCGTGCCGCGAACTTCGGCGCCGGTCATCTTCGAGAACAAGTCGAGGTAGTGCCCGAAGTTCGTCAGCAGGATGTGTTGTCCGAAGTCCTCTAGGGCCGAGCCCGTATAGCGGGGCAGCCAGTTATCGACGATTTCTTTCTTGGTTTTCATGAGGCGCGACGTTAGCACGCAACGCGCCGTGGCGATGATAGGGCGGGTATGGCAACGTGGAGGCTTGACGCTGTTCTGGTGTTATATTTATATATAACACCCCGATGTTATGGCCTACAGGAACCCCCATGAAAGCCTTTCAATCCCTGCTCGTTGGAGTCTTAGTGACCACTTCCCTGTATACAACCGCTACCCCTGCGAATGCCGCGACAGCCGCAGCCCCGCTGATCGAGCGCAGCAAGCTCTTCGGTAATCCGAGCCGTTCGGGTGCCTCTCTATCGCCGAATGGCCAGTGGCTATCGTGGTTGGCGCCGCGCGATGGCGTCATGAATATTTGGGTTGCACCCGTAACCGATCTTGGCGCGGCCAAGCCGTTAACGGCCTCGAAAGATCGTCCAATACGTCAGTCGTTCTGGTCGCCCGATAGCAGCATGGTGATGTACGTCCAAGATAAGGGCGGCGACGAAAACTTCCTTCTCTACGCCATCGATATCGCGAGCAGTAACGAGCGCACTTTAACGCCCTTCGAAAAAACGCGCGTCCAGATCATCAATGTCTCTCCGCTCATCAAAGATCGTATCTTGGTGGGATTGAATAATCGCGATGCCCGTTGGCACGATGTGCACAGTTTGGAGTTGAAGACCGGTAAGTTGACGGAAGTCATGCGTGGCGATGGCTATGCTGGCTTTTTGGCTGATGCCAATCTTGCTATTCGGATGGCCCTTCGACCCAATGCAGACGGCGGCTATGATTTCTTCACCGTCAGCAACAATACCGTCGAAGAAAAACCCATTGCCTCGACCACACTCGAGGATTCTTTGACGACCCAGCCTAGCGGGTTCACGACCGATGGCAAAACGCTGTATTGGATCGACAGTCGTGGACGTAACACCGCCGCTTTGATCGCACAGGATGTCGCCACTGGCAAAACGCGCGTCGTCGGCGAGAACTCACGCGCGGACATCAGCAACGCCATGAGCAACCCGAAAACGGGTGAGATCGAGGCCTATGCCGTCACGTACTTGCGTGATGAGTGGGTTGCGA
>JACCEC011115521.1_pt1 | contig 114097 bp, 141 predicted proteins | sample 7450121 | NCBI WGS metagenome assembly JACCEC01 (sample SAMN15323455, study PRJNA562643) | freshwater metagenome | isolation source: river surface water | place: USA:Blue River Watershed | collected 2017-08-18
GAGAGGTGGTTTGTAAATTTCATGTGATAAAATTCCCAAAAATAAAAAAATACAAAGTTATTAATAATAATGGTAACACTTAAACGCATATCAAAAACAGAAGTCTTATTTATTCCACAAAATTCAGAGGAATTAAGAACAATAACTAAAAAATTAACATTTTTCATAGATGGGGCTGTTTTTAGCGAAAAATTTAAAAATGGATTTTGGGATGGCAAGATTAGATTTTTTAGAAATAAAAATGAAATTTCTTTAGGAATGACAAAATATGTTTGTGAGATATGTGAAAGAGAGCAAATAGAGTATAAATTAGTTGATTTTGAAAAATTTAATTCAAATTTTGATATAAGTAAAATAAAATTGACAGAAGGTTTGAGACCTCACCAGATAGAGGCAGTAAAGTCGTTTTTTAATAATAAATTCGGACAATTTGGTATAATTAAAATTCCAACTAGAGGAGGAAAAACCTTCACAGCAGCGGAATGTATAAGAATATCAAAAAAATTAGGTTGTAAAAAAAGTGTTTTTTTGGTTGACGGTGTAGATTTATTTAACCAAACGGTTGATGAATTCTCAAAATTTTTTAATATAAATAAAAATGAAATAGGAAAATTACAAGGAGAAGGTGTCTGGGATTTTAAAGAAATAAATGTAGCAACGATACAAACATTATCTGGGATTTTATTTCCATCAAAAGATAAATCAAAAACTTTAATCATAGAAGGAAAAAAAATAAAGACTACTAGAAAAAAAACAAAAGAAGAACTTGAAAAAGATAGGATTAAAAAAACAAAATTAGAAAAATTATTACGTGATGTTGAATTTTTAATAGTGGATGAGGTTCAAGAATATTCTTCAGACAATAGATTAGGAACAATAAGAAAATTTAAAAATTTAAATTTTTTACTTTCATTATCAGCAACGCCATTTAAAAGTGAAGATGAAATAGGAAATTTGAATTTAAGAGAAGTTGTTGGTGATGTTATTTATACAGTTTCTGAAGAGGAATTGGTGGAAAACGGTTCTCTTGTAAAAAATAAAGTTTTAATAATTCTTTTTGATAGCAAAATAGTTACAGCAGATACTTATCTTGAATATTATGATAAAAATGTTATAAGGAATGATTTAAGAAACGAAATGGTTTTAAAATTAACAAATATTTTAAAACAAATAGGTTTAAAATCACTATTCATGATAACTAGAAAAGAACACGGACATTTACTTTCAAAAAAATCAGGCGTGTATTTTGTTTCTGGTGATGATGTCTCTAAGGATAGAGATAAAATAAAAACAGAGTTTCTTAATAAGAAAGCTGGAATTTTATATGCTAGTGATATTTATAAAAAAGGTGTTAGTTTGAATAGTTGTGAAGTGTTAGTTAATGTTAGTGGTGGAAAGGAAAAAAGTTCTATTATTCAAAAGAGAGGAAGAGTTTTAGCTTCATCAGAAGGAAAATCTTCAGCTTTAATAATAGATATTTTTGATGAAAAACCTTATTTCTCAGAACATTCTAAAAATAGACTTGAAGCATATATAGACACCGTTGGTGAAGACAATATAATTATCCTTGAATCTAATGATGAAAGTTTTTATAATGATTTAAGTTTTATAATTGAAGAATATTTCCATGGAACACGATGATATAAAATTAATTCTTATAGAATTATATGAAAAAAATCAAAGAAGGCTTAGTGGTAATAAAAAGTATAAATTTGATTTAACGGAATCGAGAAATGAAATACTTGATAAGTTTATAGAAAATATAAGTAAAAGGGTTGATGTTATAGGTGTCGATATACTTAAATCATATATGATTTATGCGTTCGGTAGTTATGCAGGTAGAGGAATAATGGGTAATCCAGCAGCGTTTAGTGTAAAATGGATAATTAGTTTTAATTTATTTCTGAAATTTTTGTCTGATAAATCTGGTAAGAAATATGCTTTGAAGAAAAATTTACAAAGACAAAGAAAGGAATTAATAAAAAATAAAATCAATATTATTGGTGACAAGAAAGTAAATAACAAGTTGCAAGAAATAGAAACTGATTTTGAAAAAAGAGAAAGAAAAAAAGAACAAAAAATATTAATGAATGAAATAGATGAGTTTGAAGAAATAGAAAAACTTAGATTTCATAATAAAATAAAAGGGCGTTTGTGGTGTGTGGATTTTACAACGTTATATAACGAGAAGAGCGAAGCTTGTTCTGATTGTAAATTTAAACAATCATGTAAGCAAACATTAAAGGAGTATTTACCAAACATTTATAAATTGAGAAATGAATAATCACTTATCTGAAGATTATATATTACAAATTTTAAAGCTTTGCTTCACTAGTCGTGAACATTTAGATTTATTAATAAAATTTTTAAAACCTGAATATTTGCCTGACGATTACTATAAGGAATTATGGAAAGCAATACGTTCAGAATATATATCAAACGGTAGTAATAAATGTCCTAATAAGGGTGTTATATCAAATAGATTCAGAAAAAACAAAGAGGTTATAAGTATTTTATCAGATTTAACAGATGTTAATATAGATGATAAAATAGGAATAACTAAAGAATTGGAAAATTTCTTAAAACAAAATCTTTTTGTTGATTCTTATAATAGCATAGGTGTTTTTTATAATAAAGGTGAAAAGGAAAAAGCCTATTCAGAATTTGTTAAACGTGCTGAAAATTTCATGTCATTTTCATTGCAAAATGAAACATTAGAAACGGTTTTTTCGGACTTTAAGAAGAGAATGGTTCAAAGAACAATATCTTCAATTAATGGTGACGGTCGTGTTAGGATTCCTACTGGTATAGATGAATTAGATAGAAATATAAAAGGATTTGAAACTGGCGAATTTGTTTTAATAATGGGTGATTCTGGTTCTGGAAAATCCTTTCTTGGAAACCATTTAGGAATAAACTCAGCCAGAAGGGGGTTTGAGGTTTACCATGCTCAAGCTGAAGGAACTAGAGAACAGGTGTTGAATCGTTATGATTCTGCATTTACTGGCACTAGATATTATGATGTTAAATTAAATGAGTTTTCAGAAAAAAACCTAAAAACAGCACACCGTTCTATTGATTCTAATGCAATGGCGGAAATTCATGTAAGGGCATTCGAACAATTTGGTGCCGTTACTGTAATTGACATTAGAAATGATATTATTGAGCTTAAAAAGAAAAGTGATATTAAGTATGTAATAATTGACTATTTAGACTTAATAGAACCAGGTGATGGTATAATTTATGGTCCAAATCACGAAAGACATAGACAACAAAAAGTCGCTAAGTCTTTAAAAAACATAGCTATGGAACAAAATGTAGTTGTAGTTGCATTTACACAAGCAAGTTCCATTCCTCCAGATGATTTGAATGACCCTGATTTTGTTATTACTAGATATAATATTGCTGAAGACAAGGGGAAATTAAGACCAGCTGATTTATTTATAACCATAAATAAGACTAAGGATGAAAAAAAAGAAAATGTTTGTAGGTTATATGTAGATAAAGCTAGAGAACATGCTGGAGGACAAATTATTAAAATAAAACAAAATCTAGCACATAGTAGATTTTATGATAGACAAAAAACTTTAAAAACATTCTATAATCCAGAAACAGATTATGATGAAGAGTAATGATGATGTTAAGATAACTATTGATGAAATAGTTGATTTATTGAAGAATCCTAAAAATTCTGGAACTAATCAAATATTGTCAGATTGTCCTTATTGTTCTAAGCAAAAACACTTTTACTTAAATAAGACTAATTTTTTTTGGGATTGTAAAAAATGTAAAGAAAGTGGTAACATAAGAAAATTATTAAGACACTTTGGAATATTAGAACAATTTTTACATAAAACATTAAAACTTGATAAGTTACTGTTGATAAATAATGATGATGAAGAAGATGGTGAAAATATAACACTTGCTGATTTACCAAAAAAAAGTTTACCAAGAGGATATCAAAGAATTTTTAACCATCCTTATTTAAAGAATAGAGGTTTGATTACAAATGATTTTTATAAATACAATATAGGTATATCAAAAACAAGTAGAAAATTAGATAAATATATTATAATGCTAATAGAGGAAGATGGTGAGTGTAAAGGGTATGTATCAAGATGTATGTTATCTAAAGAAGAAATTGAAAAATATGATTTACTTAGATATAGAAATAGTTTAGATACAAAATTTAATTCATTATTATTTGGTTATGAAGAGATTACTAGAAACACCAGAACTGTAATAATAGTTGAAGGTATTTTTGATAAAATTAGATTAGATAATATATTGAAAACCTCTTGTTCTGAAGATATAAAGGTTGTTTGTACCTTTGGTAATAAAGTTTCACAGAATCAATTAAATAAACTTAGAGTAACTAGTGTAGAAAAAATAGTTTTATTTTATGATTTAGATGCTATTGAAGAAATGAAAAAAACATCACCTAAAATAAAAAAATATTTTGATTTGAAAATATGTTGTTTGTTAGACGGCAAAGACCCAGGTGATGCTTCAGAACAAGAAGTTTTAGAAGCATTGTTTAATGAATATGATTCTAATTCGTTTTTTTATGAAAAATGTAACGGTAGAAAATTAAAAATTTAAAAAAAAATTAATTTTTTTTAAAAAAAATTTTTTTATTCAAAAAAATAACCTAACTTTACGTTGTAATTAAACGTAATAGTAATTATAAGTTGTAAGAAAATGGAAAGACACGAAGAATTATTTAAAAAGTATGAAAGCATAGCTTCAAAGTTTGCTGGAAAAGTTTACAATCAAAGATTTATCGGAATAGATAAAGAAGATGTAAAGCAAGAGTTTAGAATTAAGTTATACGAAACAATTTTAGCGTATGACCGTTCTATCAAAAGAAGGGAAGAAAAGGGAATGATAAGACCAGTACCACTACCTTATTATATCAACTCAGCTTTAAGTAATTTTGTAAAAGATTACATAAAAAAGATAAATGAAGCTCAAGAAGTATTCAAAGAATCAAACGGTCATAGTACATATAGTGATTTTAGTATTTATTCAAAAGATTTAGTTGAGATAGATACTGATGCTAATGTTTATATATTGAATGGTTTTGATTTACTAGAACCACTTGAAGGATTTGAAAGAGCATGTTTTTGTATGTGGTTAAAAGGAACTTCATTAACAAGTTTACATAAAACATTCGGAAAAAAAATAAATGTTCATAATGTAATATCAGAACACAAAAATTATCTTAAATCAAAGAGAGAATTATTTGAAGTTGAAAATGTTTCTGAGATTTTATGTTCTTCACATATTGAAACTTATTAAAAATACAAAGTTTATCGAAATACAAAGTTTATAATAAAAATAGAAAATTAATATTATGTCAAATAGTAAATTAACAAAAGAACAAATTGAAATCCTTAATAGTCTTGGATTTAAAGGAACTACTGATTCTGAAGTACGTCCGTTGATTTTAAAAAAACTTGAAAAATTTGATGTTTTTGAGGTAGATGAAGACCCAATTGAGGATTTAATTGGTATAGTTCAAGCCTTCATGGAAATAGAAGGTGAAACTGAAGAAACTACTGAAGAAGAAACTACTGAAGAAATTTCAGAAGAAGAAATGTCTGTAAATTCTTCACTAGAAGATGAAGAGGAAAAAGAGGTTAAAAAGGTTGTTGAGAAAAAACCTAAAACTGAAACTAAGGTTAAAAAAGAAGAAAAACCTAAAAAAGAAAAAGTTGCTGCTAAAACCGAAGGGAAAACTGAAAGGGTTACTTACAACGGTGATTTAGATTCTCATGTTCAAAAATTAAAAAAAGTTTTAGAACCTCATTTATCAAAGTTCAATTTAGAAGGAAGTTACAATAAATCTTGTGTTTCTGTTTCTATTAAAAAATCAGACAGTAAACGTTCAATTATTTGCGTAGAATCTATCGTTTTTAAAGGTGATTCTGTTAATGTTAAAGTTTATTTTAATGGAATTAATTTATTTAAGGGTTCAAATGACCTTAGAGAAATGATGGAAGAATTACTTGATGAAAAATTCCTAGATAGACTTTGTTTGCATAAAAATAACACCTATCCTTTTGTGAAATCAGTAGATTCTCTTGAATTATCTGACTTACTTACAGAACAGATAATAGGTAAGATTATTGAAAAGGTTGAATCTTTTGATAAGAAATTAAGAAAAAACAGAGAACGTATGGAACAAGAATACGAATCTGAAAAAAAAAAATAAAAAAAATAATAAAATAAAAAGCCTTCAAAGTTAATATATTTGAAGGCTTTTTTGTAAAGTTAAAGTAAGTATTATGGCAGATAATTCATTAAAAACAAATGTTTTCAATAAATCTTATTTAGATTTAACAAAACAACTTATTAAAATTGGAGAATTTAATAAGTCAAGAAATGGTGATACAGTTGAAGTTTTAAATTTTAAAACTGAGATAAAAAATCCTTTAAAAAGACTTGTTGGAGGATATGGTAGAAATATAAACGTTTTCTTTTTACTACAAGAATCAATTTGGATTTGGTTGGGAAAAAAAGATGTAGAACCGTTGGTTTGGTTTAATTCAAACATGTCAAATTTTTCAGATGATGGAAAAGTTTTTCATGCACCTTACGGTTTCAGATTGAGAAATTACGGTTTACCTTCAGATAAGGATTTATTTGATTATCAATGTAAAGTACAAGGCAAAAATCTAGTAAACTTTCCAGAAGTTGGCATAGACCAAATAAAGGAATGTATCTTAATGTTAAACGATAATCCACAAGATAGAAGGGTTGTAGCTTCAATTTGGAATCCAGTTTTAGATTTAAATTTTAAATGTAAAGATTTACCTTGTAATGACATGTTAATGTTTAAAATAAGAGATAATAAATTACATTTAACAATTCAAAATAGGAGTAACGATTTACATTGGGGTTTACCAACGAATGTGTTTCAGTTCAGTTTCATATTAGAGTTGATGGCAACTATATTAAACGTTGAGATAGGCACGCAAACACATAATTCTCAATCATTACATGTTTATCTTAATAATCCTATAACATTAACTTTATTAAATAAAGGTAATAAAGAAGGTGGTATTTTATATGGTGATGATAGAAATGAGATTGCTGAAAAAATAGATTTCTTTAATATAAGAACTCAAGATGATGTTTTATCGAGATTAAATTATGTAGATAATACTTTAAAGATGGTTTATGATTTAATTACTTATCTAAAATCAAATATTGATGAAATAGATGGTTCTGGTTTAGAATTATTATTGAAAGAATTAAAATCACGTTCAACGGTTTTAACTGGTATAGTTAAGTTATTATTTATTTATTTGAAATATAAATCATCAAAAGTTAAAAATGATTCAGTTAAAATTCAAGCTATTAAGTATATTTTGAGAATTGACGAATTGTCATTTAAAAATGATTTTAAGATAATGGCAATTAATTTTTTCATTACAAGGTTAAGTAAGAAAAGTGGTGATGAATATGAATCATTTAAATTTCAACTTTCAGATAAAACTTTAACATTACTTGATTATTAATGGAAATAAAACTTGAAGATTGGATTAAGCAACACAACTTAGATTTAGAATTTTACGAAAATAAGTTGTTATCCTTAAAAGATAAAGAAGAAATTTTTATAGTTCTTGATTATAAAAAAACTTTATTTGATGACGATTTATTTTTAAATCTATCAGATGACGAATATGAAATTGCCGATAGTACGGATGAATCTAGTAAAACCAATTTCTTATTCCAGTTTGGTGATTCTTGGTATTGGTGTCCTATAAAAACAGGAAAGTCTGAAGATGGCGAATTAAAATATAAGGTTGCCCTTTTTGATTTTAAGTATTTAGGTAAATCTACTAAGCAAAATAACGTAAATTCTTACTTAGGTATTCACAGCGAATATGAGTTGCTTAATTCAGCTTTAAATTATAAAAACGCAATAAAAAAAGCAAAATTCCTAAATATAAAAAGTTTAGGAATTTGCGATGAAAATTCATTAGGCGGTGTTCTTGGTTTTCAATTAGAGTGTAAGAGTAACGGAATAAAACCAATAATTGGAGAAACAGTAAACGTTGGGATACAAAGCACTGGTGATGATGTATTATCTACTATAACAAGAAAGGTTAAATTATTTTGTGTTAATGAAAAAGGTTGGTTTAATCTTTTAAATATTAATAACAAAATGAATACTGATTATAAAGGACATCATATACCATTTGATTTTCTAATAGAGCACGGTGAGGGTTTGATATGCGTAATGGATTATACAAACTCACCACTATCAGGAATAAAGGATGAAAAAAAATATGAGAAAATTTTAAAACTTTATCAGGAAAGTTTTGATTTTGTTTTATTTCAGTTTTCTAGTGTTGAATTTTCTTCCGAAACTCAAGATATAAACTGCCTTGAAAATTTTAAATTTTATCTTAAAAATTATTATTCAAATGATTTACCTTTTTGTTTAATTGAAGACACTTATTACTTAGAGCCTTATGAAAGTGATTGTAAGGTTAGTGTTAATGATATAGGAAAAAAAATAACAAATCATTCAAAAAACGAATGGTTTAAAACTTCATCAGAATCAGAATTTTTCATAAAAGATTTTTTTGAAGAATCAAAATGGACTTCAGAATCTTTCATAAAAGAAGCTGAGAATGGGACAGAGTTAATTTCATCACTATGTTCTTTTGAAATAACACTTGAAGGTGCTAAATTACCAAAATTTGAAATAGAAGGTGAATTAATAGATTCTGAAGAAAGTAAGGATATTTTAAAAATGCTTTGTGAAGAAGGATTTAAACAAAAAGTAGAAGAAGTATATTCAAATAAGAATAAAGTAAAAATATATAGAGAAAGAATGGAAAGAGAGTATGATGTAATTTCAGGTGCTGGATTTGCTGATTATTTTCTAATTCTTTGGGATACTGTAAATTTTGCAAATGATAATGGCTATATGATTGGAACTGGTAGGGGTTCAGTTGGTGGTAGTTTATTGGCTTATTTGATAGGAATAACTAGAATTGACCCTATAAAATACGACTTACTTTTTGAACGTTTTTTAAATGAATCACGTTTCAAAAAACAATATAAATATGTTGTAGATACTGGTAATGAAAAGATTGAGGTAAAAGAAGGCGGTTTGTTAAAAATAAACGGAAGTGAATTTAAGTATGAAGAAATTGATAAAATAAAACATTCTGACTTAGGCGTTAAATCTATAAAAAGGGTTGAGGATAAAAGATTAGACTCACTTCCAGACATCGACATAGATTTCACGACTAAAAGTCGTGATATTGTAAAAAATTATTTAAAAAACAAATATGGTAATAAATACACTTGTTCTGTAGGTACTTATGGACGTTTGAAATTAAGACAAACATTTAAAGATTTAGCGAAAATAGAAGGTGTTAAATTCGTAGAAGCTAATGAGTTGACTAAGAAAATAGACGACCAACATGAATACGAATTTTTTGACTTATTTAAATATGCTAAAAAAGACCCTAATTTATATCGTTTCATACAAACACACCCTGAAATGATAAATAAACTAAAGGTTGTATTAAATAATCCAAAATCAGTTTCAATACATCCTTCAGCAGTATTAGTGTTACCAAAACAAGATGAAAAAAATCGTGATAGAAGTCTTGATAATTGGATTCCTATTAGGAGCATCGATGGCATGAATATATCGGAATGGGAAGGTAAATTTTGCGATATATTCGGGTTGCTAAAGAATGATATACTTGGTTTAGCACAGCTTGATAAGTTTACGTATTGCCTTGAATTAATAAAGAAAAATCATGGTGTTGAAATAGATTTAGACAACATAGATTTAGAAGACAATAAAACTTTCAAACTATTCCAGAAAGGTTTTAATGAAGATGTTTTTCAATTCGGTTCTACTGGATTAAAACAATATTCAAAGGAAGTTAGACCAGATTGTATAGATGATTTAATAGCAATGGCTGCGTTATATAGACCAGGCCCAATGTCATCGAATGCCCACACGGATTTTGCTAAAATAAAACATGGTGAATTAGAGCCTGATTATGATTGGGGTATGGAAGAAATAACTAAACCAACAAATGGACTTTGGGTTTATCAAGAACAAATCATGCAAGCTTTTGTTAGGGCAGGTTTCACTTTAGTCGAATCAGATAGTGTTAGAACTATAATGAAAAAATTTGACAAAAAGAAAATGTCTGAAATTAAAGATAAGTTCGTAAATGGTTTAGCTAATCAAATTGGAAAAGGTGGTGTGGAGATTGCAAATAAAATATTTGATAAATTAGTAGGTTTTTCATCATACGGATTTAACAAATCTCACTCAGCAGCTTATGCTTTAATTGCCTATCAATCTCAATGGTTAAAGGCAAATTATCCTTTAGAATTTTGGACTACAACTTTAAATTTTGCTAGTGAAGATGATATTCCTTATGTTTTAAAAGAGTTTGAAGCAATAAAAAGAACTATTAAAAATTTTGATGATTTAAAAATTTCTTCTGCTGATATAAATTTATCATCAAATCAATTTGGTTGTAGTGTTGAAGATAAGAGAATAACATGGAGTTTAGTTAAAATAAAAGGAGTTGGTGACGCTGCTGTTGAAGCTATAATAAATACTAGACAAAAAGAATCTTATTTTAAGAGTATATCACATTTTCTTGAAACTGTTCCTAAAAATAAAGTTAATAAAAGTGTTGTTACTAGATTGATATTAGGCGGTGCTTTTGATAATTTAGAAGAAATAGAAAATCCAAGTGACAGAACATCACTTCTTTTAGATTTTTATGATATTAGAAAAATTGACCCTAATGATTGTAAATATTTAAATGATAAAGATGTATTAAAAGATTGGAAGTGGAGAAGTTGGGAAAAAGAATACACTGGGTTTGGAATGATTGATTATAAATCTTTATTAAGAAATTCAGTAAATGAATCAAAATATATTTCGAGATACATTTCAGCTGAAGATTTTCAAGATGGTGATTTCTATGATATGAAAAAATGGGATTATTCAAAGTTACCACTAAAAGTTATTTGCGGTACATTCAGAGAATATCAAGAAAGACAATCTAAAAACGGAAAAGAATTTTTAAATATATGGATTGATTCAAATTCTATTGATATCAAAGTTACTCTATGGGGAAGGGAAGGAGAACTTGATTGGGAATATTTAAAAAGCTTTGAAGGAAAAAAAGTAATGATTTCAGGCGGTGCTTGTTCTAATAAACAATTTGGAAACTGTTTGTATATAAATAAAGGAATAAAAGATAAACCATACATACAAGAAATATGAAAATAAAAAATTTATTTAAGGATTCTACGTTAAATAATTTAGATACCATTGTTAGATGGGATTTAAATCAAGTGATAAAAAATGAAACTGTTTCACAACATTCTTTTTGGGTTGCTTTATATTCAACTATTTTAGCTGAAGAAATATTTTATGAAAAAAATTGTAAAGATTCAATATCATTTAAATTATCAGTCACTAGATATGCCTTATTTCATGATTTAGATGAAGCCTTTTCAGGAGACATACACCATTCTGTTAAAAATAATCCTTTAAACGGAACTGAAATAAAAAAACAAATAAAAATTTATGTAGATAATTGCATAAAAGAAAAATTCAAAGAAAACAATAATATTTCTAAAATGTTTTTAGAATATTTGATATGTGATGACGATGATTACAAAACTGTTAAAAACATAGTTAAAATTTGTGATTGGTTGTCATTCCTAAAATATTTAGAAAATGAAAAATCATTAGGAAACAAAAATTTAGATAAAACAGTTGAATATTGTTTGATAGGAATAAAAGAGCAAATAAATATTACAAAAGAACAATTGAAAAAAGTTAGTTCTGTAATTAATGTAAATTTTGAAATTTTAGATAATTTGATTTAATATATGTTTAATAATTTAAATGACAAGAGATTTCTTGCTAAACTTTCTTCTTCAATAAGACACATTCAGATTTTAGCGTCAATTCCATCAGAATATTTTAGTGATGAGGGTTTTAATTCTTACGTTAATTCAGGTTCAACGGCATCACCTGGTTCTACGATAAACAATAAAAATAATTATTTATCTTTTTGGGTTAAAGATGTTTATACATTTGAAACTTTTAGAGTTAGTGAATATGAAATTTTAATGGAAACGAGTTCTTTATCTGAAGATGAAATAGAGCAGAATATGATAGAATATTCTGAAAAATTAATAGATGAAGAGTTGAGAAAAAAATACGGTGAACTTGGTTTTGATAAACATTATTATAAATGTAAGGATATAGGTATGACTAATGAGGAATCATTGAAGAGCGTAATTGATTTAATAAAAGAAAAAATAAAAAAACACAATGGAAAATAATTACACAAAAAAAGCTATTGAATCTTTATCTTTAATTGGAGATAAAGAACCAGAAATGTTAGTTGCTGTTGCGGAAACATTAGCACATGTAGCTAAGACGTATGAAGATAAATACGAAGGTTCAAAAAATTTATTAGACACAAAAGAACAACTTTATCACCCAGAAAGAGGTGGTATAATTAATACTTATCAAATATCTAGGTATTTGCAAAGATTTATGTCTAAAGGATTTAAAAAATCTGGAAATAAAAACGACATGATGAAAATAATTCATTATTCGTTATTTGATATTGTTCGTATGAATAGAAGTGGTAATGTTAAAAATGAGGATATTGTAGATGGAAATAGGATGTCGGAAAAAGAATTTGAAGAAATAAGTTAATTTTAAAAAAGTTACAAATAAATTAGGTTTGTAACTTTTTTTATATTAACTTTACGTTGTAATTAAACGTAATAGTAATTATAAGTTGTACTAAAACATATACAATTACAGTTATATTTAAAACATTAAAGAATTTATAAAATGGAAATTTCATTAGAACATTACAAAGGTAGTAATATTGAAAAAGGATTTCGAGAAACACCTTCATTAGAACAATTAGATTTATTTACAATAAATAAAATCGAAAAATCTTTAGTAGATAATTTCAATCAAGGTAAATTCTCAAAAGAAGTTTTTGAAAGAGAATTACAAAAGATTGATATTGTAAAAGCTGGTAAACTTTCACAGAATGGAAAATTAAGACCAGTTCATATTATTGATAAAAACGGTAAACACACTGTTGTTTGGAAAGCACCTGAAGATATAGCTGGATTACACAATGAAGGACATAAAAAGGTAAGACAAGTTGAAAGAGGAGATACTGTAACCTATAATGGAGAAACTCACACGGTTCATAGTATTTCTGATAAACATGGTTACTGGACTTTAGTTGGTCCAGATGGTAAAAAACACGACAAATCTCCAGCTAGATTTGAATCTATTCATGCACCCAAAGAAGATGATAAACCTAAAGTTGAAGAACCTAAAGAAAAAGGAAAACTTGAGATTATACAAGAAAATTTGAATAATGTACCTAAAGGAACGACTGTTTCAGGTGGTGGGTATTCTTTTACAAAAAAGGGTAAAAATCATTGGGAAACTTCATCAGGTACTATCAAAAATGATGAAACTGTAGCTAGTATGTTAGGTAGTTTTTCAGACTTTAAAGTTGAAGAATCTAAAGTTGAAGAACCTAAAGTTGAAGAAAAACAGATAGAAATAAAATTAAAAAACAACACTGGAATTGAAACTAGTGAAATTACTGGAATTGTAGGTGAATATGAAAGAATAGACCCATATAATTCAGATTATGGGAGAGGTTGGAGAAAAAGCGATGGTAGTAATCGTATAACAGAAGGGGTTTTCATGACTAGTAATACAGATTTTAATGTTAAAAAAAACTATAATATAAGATTTAAAAACACAGACTATTGGAATACAAGACACTATGCAACTATAAGTGCTATTGAAAGAAATCCAAGAAGCCATGCAAGTTTTGCTGGTGCTGGAGCAACACCTTCTGAAACCATACAATCTTATAGACAACTAATACAAAAAAATAATTCTGAGTTAGAAAGATTAAAAAGCGGTTTAGAAAAAACAAAACAAATTGCTTCTGATATAAAAAATCAATTACCTAAATTAAGTAAGGGTGAATTGTTTGTAGCTACTGATGATGGCGGTAGGGTTTTTGTAAGTGATGATAAATCAAAACTTGAAAGTTCAACTTATAGTACTGGCGGAAATAGTGATAGGAGAGCAAAATTAAAAGTGTTTGATGCAACTTCCCCATCCTTAGTTAAACATGAATTAGCACTTCCAATGATTAAAGGTTTAGAAAGTTTTTTAAAACACAGACCTGATAGATAAACCATAAAATAATTTTAAAAAAAGTTACAAATAAATTAGGTTTGTAACTTTTTTTATATTAACTTTACGTTGTAATTAAACGTTAGATGATATGAAAAAGTATTTAGAAATGGATGGCGGTATAATTTTTAATATAGCATTATTCAACAGATTTTCCAGTATAGGTGATTCTTGTTATTCAGAAATATGTGGAAGTTTTATAGAGGGAGTTTATCAGTGGGCCACACATAACGTGCTTGACGTTATGGAGTCAAGTAATAGTAAATACACAGGCTGGACTATTTCGTTTGAGAGCGGTGCTACAAGACGTGTGTATATAGAAAATTGGGTTATGGAAATAAAACCTAAAGATTTTAAACACGCAAGGAACTTATTTTGTAAGTATCTAAAAAGTGATTTTAAATTCAATGATAGTTTAGAAGCGCAAGGACACCCACGTTATTAAATTAATTTTACACCTAAAAATTATAAAGTCATGAACATTTTAAAAAAAATCGAAAGAGTAAAAACCACAATCGAGTTTAGAATGAAAAAATTCGATAGAGATGCTAGAATGATTGGAAAATCAATTCTTTCTGGAAGAGATAGAGATATCATCAGAACAAGATTAGAATTAAAAGTTTGTCAAGAAATTGGAATTGACTACGAAACATTCTGTAAAATGTCAAAAGAGTTTTAACAAAGTTAATAATAAAAATTATAGGAAATATGAGAACTGAAAGAACTAATGATAATTTCGTTTCTACGATAGGAACTAATTCAAAAAGTTTTGAAATAGCACAAGAAAACCAAGCGTTTATAATAGAAGCTTTGTCAAAAAATATTTACAAAGACCCAATCGGAACTATAATCAGAGAATATTGTTCTAATGCTTGGGATGCAAATGTGGAAGCTGGAGTTGAAGAACCGATAATTGTTAATTTAAAAACAGATGCTACTGGTACTTTTTTTAGCGTTGTTGATTTCGGTTCTGGGCTTAGTGAAGAAAAAATAAATAATATCTTTGTGAAATATGGAAAAAGTACTAAGGGAAAATCTAATGATGAAATAGGTGGTTTTGGAATCGGTGCAAAATCAGCTTTTTCATATACAGATACTTTTTTTGTAAATACTGTTTCAGAAGGCGTTATGTATAAATATATCGTTTCTAAAACAAATAAAAACCCAGAAATGTCTTTAATTTCAAAAGAAAATGTTTCTATAAATTCTGGTACTGAAATAAGAATATATTTGACTAACAAATATGATTGGGGAACTTTTGTATCAAAAATAGAACAACAATTATTACATTTTGAAAATGCTGTTATTAGGATAGAAGGACAACCTGATAAATTCTTCAAAGACAAAAAAGTATTCAACCATCAACTTTTTCAAATAGTTGAAAACTCACCTAAATTTTTTAATTATTGCTATGCTTTAGTTGGTCCAGTTTCTTATCCTATAAGCTTTTCATTGATTAATGAAAAACCTTTAGAAATTTCAATAGGTATAAAATTTGACATTGGAGAATTAGATGTTACATTATCGAGAGAGGAATTAAGATATACTGAGGAAACAATTTCTGCCATAAAAAATAAATTAGAAATGGTTAGAGAATCATTGATAATACATAATAAAAGAAGAAGTTGGTGGTGTAAGGATTTTGAAGAATTTTATAAAAATTTTCATTTAAAAAATAAAATGGTGTTTGATGAAATAATTCTTCCAACGCCATCAATAATATTAAATAAAAACAACTTTAGATATAAAATAATGGGGGTTCATCCAGATTTAGTTATATCAGATGACACTTTAAATTTTTTAAAAATACATGGAATTTTTTCAAACGGTAAATTTCAAAAACACATATCTCCAGATAATTATAAAATCACTTATAATAGAATTTTTTCAAATAATAATTTAGCTGTAATACTTGATGAAAAAACAGTTTCATTGAATAAATTATTATGGATTTCTAAAGAAAATGGTAATTCTGATATAATTGTTTTGAAATATAATAAGTTAAATTATTTTGATTACCAAAATATGTTTGTTGGACCATTTAAAAAATTCAAGCCTGTTTTAAATGGCAATAACACACATAAAATAATGTCTTATAAAAAGAAGGTAGAAAGACCAATATTATCTAAAATAATAAAGCTATCAAGCATAGAAGTGCCTAAAAGTTTTATTGAAAGCTTACGTGTAATAAAAGAAAAAAGTGTTGCATTAACTGGAGTTGAATTTAACGATATAACCAGAGTGTTTGGAAATTCATTCAGAAAAATAAGAATTGAAAATGATTTTTTATTTTTAGATAGAAATACGAAATTTCCATTAAAAGATTGTAATATAATTTTCACAGAATCAAAAGATTCTAATTTACACCATAATATAATTAAATTCAGAAATCAGGGGTTTTTTGAAAAAATAAATAAAAGTTATTTAGATTTTAGAGGACAAAAAAAATTTTTATATAAAGGTACGTTTTTGATTTATTGTGATGACCCTAAAAAAATACAATTTTTAAAAGATTTGCCTAGTTCTTGTTCTTTTGATGATTTTGTAAATGATTTAAAGCCCACTAATTTAATGAAACAATATTTATTAAACAATTGGATTAAAGATAATTTCTTTCATTCTTTAGGTGATTTATTAGTTAAGTTAAGATTCATACGTGATTTTAGAAGTGAATATAAAAGTTTTAGTTATTCTGAATCAGAATCGGCAAAAGCACAAATTTCATTATATAATTCTGTTAAGAGTAAAAAGTTCACCGTAGATGATTTAAATATTGATTTAAAATTATTAAATGATTTTAATAAAAAACAAAGAGTAAAAAAATATTTTAAAGAATTTTCAATTTTAAGACATGATTTGTTTTATGCCGATGCTGAAAATTATGAAAAAATTACATTTGAACATGATGCATTGAAAAATATTTACAGAAAAAGAGGTTTATTACCAAGTTTAAATTGTCAATCTCCAATTTCTAAATGGGAATTTGAACTTTTAGAAGAAGGCAGAAGAAAAAAAGAATATTTACAAAGTTTATTATAAAAACAAGAATAATATGAAAATATCGTTAGTCAATTCAACAGTCACCTTTTTCGATTCCAACGGTGACTTACACCTCAATAATAATCTTTCAAAAGAAGAAGTTGAGAAAATAAAGGAATTAATTTTAAAAGGTAATATTGATTCTAATTCAAAAGAAGAAAATTTACAGATAGAAACTGATATTTTAAAAATAATTTCACCTAATTATTTTGAAAATAAAAAAATTCTTCTTGAAAAAGAAAAGAAGGTTGAAGAAATAAAAGCTGTTTGTAAAAACTCATATTCAAGCGTAGAGTTTAATAAATATTTTGCTTACACAGAACATGGTTCTGTTTTTTATAAAGGATTTGAAAATGTAATCATGCCTGACAATTTAGTAGAACATATTATTTCTACTGAAAAAGAAGGCGGTTCAATTTTGCCGTATGTTAGATTTTGGGAATTATCATTAGCAAACCCAGATAGGAATTCAAGAAACGGTTTATTCAAATTTGTAAAAAAACAAAAATTAATTATAACAGATAATGGATATATTGTTTGTTATAGGAGAGCACGTGTTTTACAAGAAGAAAAAAATCCAAAAATTGAATTTATCTTACAAGAAATAATTAGACTTAGAAAACAAAGAGGCAGTTTAAACAAATACTCATTTGCTGTAGATAAAGATGGAAATTATCTAACATTAGACCACAGAACAAAAAGATACTTAGATTTTAATGGTGAAAAAACTACTTATTTAGAGTTATCACAAAAATATGAAAATGGTTCAGATTCACAATTAGTTTTAACAGATGAATATACTAAAACTATGAGATTTGGATTAGGTTCAGTCGTAAGTATTCCTAGAGAAAAATGTGACTCAAATCCTAGTAATGAGTGTTCGAGAGGTTTACATATAGGTTCAAGAACTTATGTTAATAATAATTCTTCTTTTGGTTCAGCCGTTCTGTTATGTTTGGTTAATCCTAGTAAAGTTGTTGCTGTACCGTATAATGATGCTCATAAAATGAGGGTTTGTGAATATAAAATAATTTCTTTTCATAAAGATTTTTCAGAGATAGAAAAATTTGAAGATTCTAATATTAGAGTAATGGAAAGTGATTATATCAATCATGAAGTTCAGGAAATAAAAAATTTATTAGAACAAAAAACATTTGATAAAGAAAATTATTCAAATAATGCTGAAGTATTCCTTCAATACGTTTCAGCTTTAAAAAATGTTGAGTTTTCAAAAAGTGATTTGTTAATCAAAGATGAAGAGTTACAAAGTTTACGTAATAAAATAAAGTGAAAATAAAATGTCTGAAAATTTAAAAGAAATATCTTCATCAAAAGATGTCACTGTGTTAAAATACGGTGACATCTTAATAAAGGTCAAAAATGTTTCTGTGGAAGATGAGGTTGACCCTGATAAAATAACTAGAATTGATTTAAATAATCTAATAGGGGAAATAATAACAACTCCAGTTTTAGTTAATAGATGGGGTAATATTATGGCTGAAATTAACGCTGATGCTAAGCGTGAAAAAATGAAGTTTGAAATACTCTGCGCTAATGAGAAGGAAAAAATCAGAATAAGCCTTGCAGATAAAAATGGCGGTAAAAAACCAACTATTGCTGAAGTTGAAGATACATTAATACAGAAACCTATTTATAAGATTTCAAAAAACAAATTGATTGAATCTGAAAAAGTTGCTGAAATAGTTAATAGTATTTATTGGGCGGTGAAAGATAAATCAGATAAATTAAATAAACTTTCTCTTACCATACAAAGAGAGGATTTAGAAAATATCACAAATACTGTGATAAACGGTGTTAAAATTATAGCACGAAAAATGGAATAAATACATAGTTAATAATAAAAATAGAATAAATTATGAGTTACGACAGAAAACAATTTAAGGCTACAAAAACCGAAAAATTAAAAACTTTAAAAGATGAAGAGGACAAATTGGTTGGTTCTTCTGGTAATGGTGGTTTAGATACTTTGGAGATTAAAGATGGCTTGAATAAAATTAGAATTGCACCTAAATTTCCTAATGAATCTGAATTTTATCATATGGTTAAAAGAACTTGGGTGCCTTATGAAAAAGAGGATGGTACTCAGTCTAAAATCCCAATTTTAGATTCTAAAGTTCACGGTGGTACTAAAAAAGATATCATTGAAGAATATGTTAAATTCGTTAAAGAAAATCTTGATGCTCAAAAAGATGCTGATATATTAAAAGAAATTTCTCACTGGAAAGATGGTTTATCACCTCAAATTTTTTGGCAAGCATATGGTTGGAAATTAGTAAAAGGTGAAAGTCCAATCTTTGGGATATTTGAATTTAAAAAATCAGTTAGGGATGAATTGAATAGTATCTCTATAATTGAGGATGAAGATGAAGCTATTGATGCTGACCCATTCACAGATTTAGAGGAAGGAAAACCAATTCTTTTGACTTATAATTCAAAAGCTAAAAAGTCAAGTGATTATTATGATGTTAAATTGTCAAAAAATGAATATCCTATTTCTGATGAGATGTTTGAAGAATTAATTTCTCAAAAACCATTATCAGAAGGTTTGAAAAACGTTTATACTTTAGAAATGTTTGAAAAAGCACTTGAAGGAATCAGAATGTATGACGTTGATAAAGGAATTGATTTAATAGATGAAGATGAGTTTCAAGAAATAATTGCTGAGGTACGTTCTCAATATTCTAAAACTAAAAAATCCAATACTAAATCTAAAGATGATTCGGAAGATGAAGATGATTCAGAAGATGAAGTAAAAAAACCTTCAAAAAAGGTTCGTGCTAAAGTAGAAGTGGTTGAAGAGGATGAAGAAGAGGAAGAAGAAAAACCTTCAAAAAAATCTAAAACTAAAAAGGTGGTTGAAGAAGAGGAAGAAGAGGAAGAAGAGGAAAAACCAAAACCTTCAAAAAAATCAGAAACTAAAAAGGTGGTTGATGACGAAGAAGAGGAAGAAGAGGAAGAGGAAGAGGATGAAAAACCGAAGGATAATAAAAAGTTATCAATTGATGAACTTAGAGCAAAATTAGCTGCTAGAAAAAAATAAAATTATTCTTGTTAGGTTGGGGTTGAGGAATAATACTTACAGCGTAAGTACCTCGCCCTTTCTTTATTAAAAAAATATAAAAATGAGCAAATTCTTAGATAAATTCATTTCAAAACTTTCAAAAGACGATGACTCCATTGTTACTTTTGATAAGATTGATTATTTTGAAAACACTTCTAATTGGGTTTCAACAGGTTCTCCATATTTAGATTTAAAATTAAACACATTCGGTTATCCAGTTGGTATAATTGAAGTTAGGGGTGAATCTCAAGGCGGTAAAACTACATTATCACTACATGGTTTACGTAATTTTCAAAAAAAATATGAAGAAGGTATTGCTGTTATATTATCTACTGAAAGACGTGATAATAAAGTTTACGCAGAAGCAATAGGTATTGACACTAATAGATTAATAATTATTAATTGCAAAAGTATTGAAGATGTTTTTAATAAAACACAGCAAGTTGTTGAATTAGGAGTTTCTGAATGGAAAGAGGAAAAAAAAGAAGGTAAGCCAAAATTTTTCTTTGTTTGGGATTCTTTAGGTAATACGATATCAGCTCAAGAGAAAAAGTTTATGATTGAAGCTTCAGAAGATGATAATGAAGACCATCATAAAACAGCTATGGGTGCAGCAGCACGTGCTATTAAGAGAGGTTTAAGATTCATCACAGCACAAGTTTATGACCATGATATTTGGTTTATGATTATAAATCACGTTTATGATTCAATGTCTGGGTTTGGTGGAGGAAAATCCTCATATGGTGGAAAAGGTATAAAATTCTCACCTAATCTTAGACTACAGACAACTTTAGTTTCTCAAGTAAAAATTCGTGATGAAAAAAGAGGACAAATTTCTCAAATAGAAGTTATTAAATCAGATTTTGGTTCTTGTAAGGATAAATTTGATATAGAAATTTTTTGGGGAAAAGGGATAATATTATGCGAAGAGGATTTTAAAATCGGACTTGAAGCTGGGATTCTTGAAAAACATGGCCGTTCTGGTTATAAATTCATGAATGGAAAATTACAGTGGTCTTCAAAACCAGAACTTTATGACTTATATGATAAAAATAATAAGTTACTTGATGTTCTAAAAAGTAAACTTATAAAAATAGCTCATGATTTAGTTATTAAGCAAAGGCAGATGAAATCTTTAGAAGAAAATGATTCAGAAGGTTAATAGAATTAATAAAGGGTGGTATTGGTGTTGGAAATATGAAAAAGGTGATGAGTTGATAAGATTTGAAAAATTAAAAATTGAAAAATACTTTGAAGTTTTAAATCACCAAGGATTCGTTTTCATTTTACATAAACCAACCACTCCAATTGGTAACTGGCATGAATACATGGTTACTGAATTAAAAACTGGAGCCTCAGTGGTTTTAGGAAAAAGTTTAGAAGAAGTTAAAAACAATTGGCAAAATTGGATAAAAACTGCTGATAAAAAAAATATATTAATCGGTATAGCAAAAGCCACTAAAAAAATAAAAGAATTAGAAGAAAGATGGAAAAAAATCCAATAGCTATAATCATAACAGATACTCACTTAGATGAAGATAATTTTCATTTAGTAGAATCTTCACACAAACAAGCTATCAAATTAGCTAAAAAACATAATTTAGAATTTGTAATTCATGCTGGAGACCATTTTGAAAATAGAACTTCACAGAGCCTTGAAATTTTATTAGGAATGTCTGATATAGTAAAATTATATGAGGAAGCTGATATCACTCTTTTGTCGATAGCTGGTAATCATGATAAAACAAATCAGTCTGTTTCGAGAAGTTACATTGATTTATATCAATCTGATTTTTTTAAAAACGTTGATGGTGAAATAATAGATTTTGACGGTATAGATTTTCACTTTTTATCTTATTATGAAGAGGGTGTTTATCAAGATAAACTATTAAAATTAAAAGAAAAGAGTAAAGGAAAAAGAGATTCTGTTTTAATAACTCACTACGGAATTGACGGTGTGTTAAATAATGACGATAGGGCGGTGGAATCTAATGTGAAAGCTAATTCCTTTAATTTTTATAAAAGAGTGTTTATAGGGCATTATCACAATAAAAGCAATCCCACTAAAACTATACATTATATAGGTTCTACTGACCCTAGAAATTTTGGAGAAGATGATTTTAAGGGTGCCACTTTAGTTTATGGTGACCTAACATTTACTCAGATTCGATTTAAATTTAAAAGTTACAAAAAGGTGGTTATTGAGGATTTTGATTTTGAATCCACAGAAGAATTAATAAAAGCTTATTCTAATGAAGATTGTAACTTAAAACTTGAATTTGTTGGTGATAGAGATAAATTATTAAAAGTTGATAAAAAGAAATTAAATGAGGCTGGGATTCATGTATCTACGATAGATACAAAGTTAATAGAAACGAACACCACTATTAATAATAACAGTGTTACGATAGGAATGAGTAAAAAAGATGTGTTGAAACATTTAGATGAATATTCAAGACAAAACGAAATTCCAAGAAAAGATTTAGCAAAAATAATAAAAAAATTCTAATGGGTATTTTATCAGATTCAAAAATTTTAGAGAGAATTGACGAAGGGAGTATTACAATAAGACCTTTTGAAAGAAAACAACTTGGTAGTAATAGTTATGACGTTAGGCTTGGTGATAAATTACTTTTGTATAAAAATGAATTGCTTGACCCTAAAATCGACAATCCTACTGAGGAAATAATCATTCCAGAAGATGGTTTTTTATTAAAACCAGGAAAGTTAGTTTTAGCTGTAACTAGAGAATTCACTGAAACATTGAAAGATGTAGTTATGGTTGAAGGTAAATCGAGTTTAGCTAGATTAGGTTTATTAGTTCATATAACATCAGGTTTTGGTGATGTGGGTTTTAGAGGACATATAACACTAGAATTAACATGCGTACAACCTATAAAAATTTACGCTGGTATGAAAATAGCTCAAATTTATTATCAAAAAGTTGAAGGAATGGTTATAAATCCTTATAATGTGAAAGTTGATGCTAAGTATAATAATGATGATTCAACACCTATTTCCAGTAAAATGTGGAAAAATTTCTTAGAGGATGATGTTGAAGAAAGAAAAAGAAGAATATCAGACAGTGGAATATCTTTTGACGATGAAATTTTATCTCATTAATTATGTGGAATCCTAATAAAATAATTTTAAAAAATTTCTTATCTCATCCAGATAGTGAGTTTGTTTTTCCTAAAGATAAACTCACTATGATATTTGGTAAAAATGAAGATGATAATAAGAACGGTGCAAATTCAAACGGTTCAGGAAAGAGTGTTTTGATAGAAGCTATAACTGTGGCGTTGACTGGTGAAACTTATAGAGATATAAATAAAGATGATTTTTTACTTGACGGTGAAGATTATGGTTTTATAGATTTCTATTTAACAAATTCATTCAATAATAATTCAATGAGAATTTTTTGGGAGTTTAAAAGAAATTCATCATCGAAGGTTAAGATTTTTGAAAACGGTTCAAAAGAACATTTAAAAAACATAACTAGTGTAAATGAAGCAAAAAAATATATTTTAGAAAAAATAGGTATAAGTCGTGAAGACTTACTTAATTTTTTTATAATAAATCAAGGTAACACTAATTCATTCTTCACGGCTGGTGATATTAAACAAAAAGAAATAATTGGCCGTTTTGCTAATTATGATATTGTTAATAAAGTAATTGAGGATATAAAGAAAGAGCGTGAACTGAATATAAAAAATTCACAACAAGCTCAAAATAAAATAGATTCTCAAATTTCAATAATTAAATCCATGGAGGATTTAATCCAACAAGAAACTCAGAATTTATTGGAGGATAATAAAGATATTATTAATGAATTAGTTTTAGATAAAAGTGATAATGAAAAAAACATATCTTCATTAAAATATTTAATCGAAGGACAAAAAGAATTTCTTAAAGAAATAAATTCTGAATTGGATGATTTAAATTTAGATAAAAATCAATTTGAAGAAATATTATCTTCAATTGAAGATTTAAAGGAAACACAGAATGATTTAAAAAAGAAAAAGAGAAAATTTGAATTATCTAAAAGTGAGTTGAAATCAACCTTAGAACATTCCATAAACTGTCCTAAATGCGACCATGAGTTTTTACTAGATTCAGAAAAAAGCATAGAAGAACTTGAAGATGAATTAGGTTCTGTTAATAGCGAATTAATTTCAATAAATAAACAAATTTCTGAAAATGAAGAGTTAATTAAGGAAAGTGAAAGTCATGAAGAAGCGTATAATTTAATCAAGGAAAGTATAAAAAAACTTGAAAGAAAGAAAAGTGGAACTGAAAATGAAATAGATGACAATGAAGTTGAAATAAAAAGACTTATCAAAAAGAATGAAAAGATAGAAGAAACAATTAGTGACTTAAAAAAAGATAAGGAAAAAACTTCAAGAATTCCAACATACAAAGAAAAGATTAAGGAATCGGAGATTAAAATTGACGAATACACCGTTGAATTAAATAAAATCAATAAAGACTTAGCTGATAATGATTACTGGCTACTACACCTTGGAAAAAGAGGATTTCAAACATTTTTAGCTAATAAGTGTATAAGTGTTATACAAAATCTTTGCAATAAATACCTTGAAGAAATGAAGGTTAATTTGAGAATTAAAATTAACGGTTATAAAGTCACTTCTTCAGGTGAATTGAGAGATAAGATAGAAATATTGATTATAAAAGACGATGAAGTTGAAGCTAAATTCAATCGTTTCTCAGGCGGACAAAAAGAGAGGATAAATTTAGCTGGTATTTTAACTTTTCATAACCTAATTAATAGTAGTTTAAATGAAAAAGGTTTAAATTTACTATGTCTTGATGAATCTTTAGATTATTTGGATGAAAAAGGACAGAAAGTTTGTTTGAATATTCTTCAGATGTTTGATTTAACAACTTTTGTAATTTCACATAATTCTTTAGAAAATATTGCAGAAAATTATAATGAAATAGTTGTTTCATTTTCAAACGGTAAAAGTAAAATACAAAAAAATGAGTAAAAAGAAATATATGGGGATTGACCCTGGAAAGAGTGGTTCTATTTGTGTGATAGATGAAGATAGAAATGTTTTAGGTTTACATTTAATGCCTGAAGATTCCTCAGAATTGCTAGAGATATTTGAAAAATATCCTGATGTACGTTTTGCAGTAATGGAGAGAGTTCATGGCATGCCTGGTATGGGTGGAACTCAAATGTTTACTTTTGGAAAAAATTACGGACATATCGAAATGGCATTAATAGCTAAAAAGATTCCTTTTGAAACAGTAACTCCACAAAAATGGTTAAAGGAGTTTCAAATAGGTTCTAAAAAATTTGGAGAAACTAAATCAGAATGGAAAAACCGTTTAAAAGCTGTTTCTGTTAAGTTATTTCCACAAACTAAGGTTACATTAGCATTAGCAGATGCCTTATTGATTGCAGAATATTGTAAAAGACATTATTAATATGGCTAAATTTAGAAATCCAGAAACTAATGAAATAATTGAGTTATTAACTCACAAAATATCTTATGTAGATGGTAAGAAAATTTATAAGGATAAAAATAATAAAGAGTTAAAAACAGAAAGTGGTTTGAGTTTTGAACTAATAGATGAACGTGACCCGAATAGACCAATAGAAGCACCTACATTCCTTAAATTTGACGGTGCTTCAGGTTCTGTTAAACAAGGTATTTTAAAACAAAGGTCACTTCAGGATTTTAAGAAAAATGTTGAGGAAAAAAAGATGCACGACCAACAGAACGCAATGAATCAACTAAAAAACATAGTTAATAAGAAAAATTAAAATTATGTCAGATTTTCTTTACAGACAACTACGTTCCAGTTCAAATAAATATTCAGAAAAAAAGATTAGAAGGAGTATTATCATTATAAGAAATTCATCAAATAAAAGATTAATCGAAAAACAAAAAAGAATAATCTTTGATTGCGTTGGAAAAATGATTCTTAAAAATGTAAATAATTTTTTTAATTTGATAAAAGATATTGAAAACGGACATGTTATTCATGAGCGTGATGATATAGTTATTGAATGTTACCTAATAGTTGACAAGTGTATAGAGAAATTTGATTTATTAGAAAAGAAATACAAATTTTATTTTTATGTAAATAAATCTTTAGGTCAAGGATTATTTAGATTGAAAGAAAAAAATTATGGTTTTAAAACTGGTAAATATTCACATAAGTCAGTTGAAGAATTAGTTGACCGTGATGAAAAGACTTTTTGTTATATAAAAAATTATCCTTTATTTTTAGAAAAAAATTTTACAAATAAAGAAATATTATTAATGCAATCAAAGTTACAAGAAGAAAAGATTGAAGATTTTTGCAAAAAGATTGAAATAACAAAAAGTGAATATTATAGATTATTAAAGAGAATAAAGTCAAAAATAGATAAAAATTATTTAACATGAGTGAGTGTGAAGAAAATTTAGGCGAATTAATTAAACAAGAATCAATTAAGTTCGCAGAATGGTTATGGACTAATGTTGATGAGAAAATAATGTCACAACACGATTGGGGGTATTTCTATGAAATTTATAAAAATGAAGTTAAAAATAAATAAAATTATTTAAAATGAAACCAGAGTATTTAAATTGTTTAAAATTAGGTAATAGTTTAATTGAAATTTATAATCCTAGTAATGGTGAGATAGTTAGTATTATTTCAATATTGGAATACAACTACGATTTATCAACAAAAGATTTATCAGTAAGAGGAATTGATATGACAACTTTCTTCAAGGAGCAAAAATTTTTAGGCGGTAGTTTAGAGAGTTTGAATTCAAATTTAATGAGTTTCCTAGATAAAGGTGAAGTTGTTGTTAGTAAATTTTCAAATCATTTTCCGCACATAATATATTCTTCAATTTAATGGCTAATGAAAAACTTAAAACCATAAAACAATTATTTTCAGAACAATTTCCAGATTCTATTTTTACATTCAGTTACTCATTAAAAATGAAGCGTTGGTTTTTATTTGTTAGTGATTATGAAACTTATATGTTGAAAGATTTTAAAGAAGTCACAAATATAATTAGAGAAGAGGTTGAATTGAATTTTATAGCGGTTTATTTAAAAAATCCTAAAAAGAATAATGATTTTTTAGTTTTTATTTAAAAAATTTATTAACTTTACGTTGTAATTTAACGTTACATAGTTTATAGGAAAAAGTAATAATATGAATAAAGTTGTAGATAGAATGTTAGGCATGGGTCTGTCAAAAAACAGACCTTATGCAATACATAATTCAAATGGAATCCCAACTTGGGTAACTTTAAGGGATGTTCTAGTTTCACCTAAACATAAAGCTACGGTAATAAGTCCAAGTTGTGTGTATGAAACAGAGTCAGTTCACAGTTTTGTAAGTTTCTTAAATTAAAAAATTATGTCGTATATAAGAAGACAAAAAAGAAAAATTGAAAAAAGTAAGGTTTCAAAAGAAACACAAATAAAAATTTTAAAAAGAATGAATAGTTCTTATGAGATTTTTAGAACTTTTGAAATTGAACGATTAACTGAAATAATACGTTCAGGTGTTTGCATATCTTCAGAAAATGAAGATTTTGAAACTTTTAAATTATCAAATACAGATAAAATGGCTTTACATAAAGCAATAAAAGAAAAGGTTTATAATAAAAGCTTGGAGGAGCAGTTGAAAAAAGAAGGTGAAAAACTTTAAACAAAACATTAGTGATTTAGATATTCTAACAGCGGTTGGTTCTTCTAATAATATTAGAGAGGTTTTATCAAAAATATATGAAAATAAAAATCCTCCAACCTATTCTTATAAAAGAATTAGTAAATTGATGATTGAATCTGGAGTTAAATTTAAAAACGGAGAAGTTTACATTCACCCCAGTTTACATAGTTTATATGAAAAGAATAAAGAAAAAAAACCACTTATAAAAATATTGTAAATATGACTAGAGAATCGAGAGTAAAACATTTCATGAACTTAATGAGTCAGGAGTGTTCTGATAGACCTTCAAATACAAGTCTGTCAAATAGACAATTAGCAATAAAATTAATTTTTGAGGAATTACAAGAATTATCAGAAGCCTTAGATGTTAAACAAACCTTTACAGAATTATGTAATGATGTATTTTGTAAAAGTGAATACAATATTCTTACTGGTGGTACTAAAGAAGTTGATGGTAATGAAGTAAATGAAGTTGAAGTTTTAGATGCTTTTGCTGATATAGAATATACTTGTCTGTGGGGTATTAATACTACTGGACTTGATAAAAAATACGATGAGGCTTTTGAGGAAGTTTGTCGTTCAAATGATAGTAAGGCGTGTTCTTCTTTAGAAGAAGCTGAAGAAGGTGTTGCTATTTATGCTGAAAAAGGTGAGCTGGTAGAAATTGTTCCAAACTTAGGAAAATATGTTTTGAAAAATAAACAGACAGGAAAGATAAGAAAATCACCTAATTACTCACCAGCTAAACTTGACAAATATGTTCCAACCAAGTAGGTATCAAGAAGAAATTTGGAACTTCATAAAAAACGGTTCTGGTAACGGTGTTGTTAATGCCGTTGCTGGTTCTGGTAAAACAACTACTATTATTAAAGGTATAGAAAAAATTGACAAATCACAGTCAGTAGCTATGTTTGCATTTAATAAGTCGATAGTTGAAGAATTACAAAACAGAGTTACTACAAATGCTAACGTTAAAACATTACATTCATTAGGGATGTCAACTTTAATGAAAACGATTGGTAAATCAAAAGTAAATTCTAAAAAACAAATGTCAATAGCTGTTTCTTTATTAAAAAAATTTAAAGTTCTTGATAAAGAAGTTGGTAGTTTTTTATATACCGTTACTCAAATGTCTGATATGGTTAGATATAATAATATTTTAATCAATCAAGAAGAAATAAGAGATTTGGGTTTGAACTACGGATTTTTAATGGGTGAGAGAGAAGTTAAGGCAGTGATGGAAGTAATTAAGCGTTCAAACGCAAATATAAAAAAGGAAATTGATTTTGTTGATATGTTATACCAACCAGTCATTTTAAATTTAACATTACCTAAATATGATTTCACATTTATAGATGAGGCTCAAGATTTATCTATAATACAGCAACAACTTTTTAGAAAAACTTTAAAAAGAAATGGAAGGTTTATGGCTGTAGGTGACCCTAATCAAGCAATTTACGGCTTTGCTGGAGCTGATGTTAATAGTTTTAATAGGTTAGCTGATTTACCAAATGTAAATCAGCTAGATTTATCTGTTTGTTATAGATGTGATAAAAGTATAGTTAATATGGCAAAAACCATAGTACCACACATAGAATATCACGAATCGTCAGGAAACGGTATTGTTAGAAATGGAACTTGTGATGAAATAAAACCTGGCGACATGGTTCTTGCTAGAGATAACAAAACACTAATGAAATTATGTTTATCTTTTTTTGATGAAGGAAGAAAAGCTTCAATAAAAGGTAATGATTTCGGACTTGAGTTGTTAAACATGATAAAATTATCAGACCATGAAAACATAGTTGTTTCTTCAAAAAGATTAGATAGGGTTATGGAAAATCATTATGACCGTTTATTAACCTTTGGAGTTAAAAACCCAGAAGTGACAAATTCATATAGAAAAGTTTTAGAAAAAGTTGAGATTTTAAGAGATATTGTTTATCCTAAAGTTAAAAATATAACCGAAGCAAAAACATTAATAGGTGAGATTTTCAGAGAAAAAGAGGATAAAAATAAAATAACATTATCAACCATTCATAAAGCAAAAGGGTTAGAATCTAAAAGAGTTCATATAGCAGCACCAGATAAAATACCTAGTAGGTATGCTAAAACAGATTGGGAAAAATTACAAGAGCGCAATTTACAATATGTTTGTTATACTAGAGCAAAAAATGAATTATTCTTCTTAACAGATACGAATGACCTTGATAAAAATAAAGAAAAAGATTATGAGTGATAAGAAAATTGATTTAACTGGTTTGAAATTAACCGATGCTGAAAGGATAGAGATTGAAAATTGTCCTCACGATATAGTAGATATACAAAAATTTTTAAAGCATTTAAATGCAAAGTCAATGGCTGATAAGTTATCTAAACATGTAGCTAGTGACGGAACAGAATTGAATTTACGCACTCCAGCAAATAGATTAAAAAATAACATAGAGCATTTATCAGCTCAAGAGCAAGAAAAAATAAAAACTAAGTCTAATTTAGCAAATAGTTACTACACTAAAAGTAGAAATTTTTTCAGGTCAGCAATTGGTGCTTATGATAGTAATGATTACACCTCTCAGCCTAATCATGAAAAATTGATGATTGAGAAAAAAGCTGAGTTGATTGAATATTTTGGTAGATTTTATACGATAGAAGAAGTTCATACAATAACTAGAAAGGATTGGGGAACAACTTACATGACTAAAGAAGCATTATCATTATTCGTTAAGGATAATTATGATGAAATATCAAGATTAAAGGAAAAACATAAAGAAAATTTTGAACATTTGAGGTTATCTCATAAGTCATCCAGACTTGAAGAATTGACTTGGATGTATAATAAATTAAAATTAAAATATGAAAAGAGTGGAAGTCGTGAAGACCATAGAACCTTAATTCAGACAATAACGGAGATTAGAAAAGAAGTTGAGGGTGATAGACTTACAATTGAAGGTAATATAGAAATAAACATACAAGAGGAAGTTAATTCACAAATAAGAAATGAGTTGATGCGTTCTATTCCGTTACGTGAAATAATAATAGGGCGTTTGGCAGCAAAGATGGGGATTTCTCCAAGAAATCTTATTAGCGACATGAATCAATCTTATTATGCTAGAATGAATAGGTTGATAGTTGAAAATTCAGAAGAGGTTGAATTTGAAGAAATAGGTTTCCCTTCAGAACAATCTTATGATTTCGAGCAGATAGAGAAAATAAATGAAGAAAAGAAAAGGAAAAAATTACAAGATAAAAAACTTGAGGAAAAAAATGCTGAGAGTAAAAAAATTGAGTCTGATAAAAATGAATTACTAAAACAGAATTTATTAGATAAATTAAAGAAAAAAGCTGCAGAACAGAAAAATAATCAAGAGGAACTTAGAAAAAAATTATCATAATGTCTGACGAAGAAAGTAAAAAAGAATCAAGACAACCTATTTTTCTGTCATTTAAATCAGAAGAGGTTTTCATACATTATCGTTCAATAAAAAAATGGAGTAAGGGTGAATATTATAACGGTATAAGGAATGTTTACAGTATAGTAATATCACACTTTGACATGGAGGACACTATAATTGAATATCATGACGAAAAAATTCGTGACGTTGAATATTCTAATTTCTTAGATAAACTAAAAGAATTTGATTTCATATTAATGTAAATACATAGTTTATCTACTTAAAAGCCTATTAAAAGGCTTATGTTTTACTTAAATTGAAAATAATGTTAAAAAAAATAACAAATTTAACTCTATTATTAATCGTTTTGTTTATCCCAACCTCATTAATAAAAAAAAGACTTAAAATAAAAACAAAAAAAACAGAATTATTAAAAGTTGACAATAAAAGTTTAGATTCTTTAATTTCAAAACTATCTTACATGGAATCGAGAAATGATTGGAAAATTGTAAGTGAAAATGGATATATTGGATTATTCCAATTCGGAAGCGTTGCTATAAAGGATTTAAAAATAAATTTTGAAGATAAGTATAAATCAGTTGATATTTTAAAATTCAAAAGGATTAGTAAACAAATAACACTTTTGAATAAAAAGATAAAAAGTAATCCGAATGATTTTAATTTAACAATAAAACTATTCAAAAAGACAGCTGAACTTAGAAGTATATTTTCAGAACAATTACAGCGTGAAGCCTTATTAGATTATATATTTTTAACAAAAAAATATTTAGGTGATTTAAAACCATTTTTAGGAAAAAAAATAAAAGGAATTAAGATAACAGAATCTGGAATAATAGCTTCAAGTCACTTAGTTGGTTATTTATCTGTAAAGAAATTTTTAAATAAAAAAATAAAAAACATACCTAAAGATGGTAATGGAGTATCATTTACGGTTTATCTTAAAGAGTTTAGTGGTTTTAAAATATAGTTTATATGATTTACCTTGGAGATATTTTAATAGTAACTAATAATTACTCAACACCACTTCCAAGCGGAACTATTGTTGAGGTTGTCGATTATTGGAATAATCTTAGCGGTGGAATGGTGAGAACTTTAAACGGAAATGGTTTACCATTTTACATTAATGAATGTAATGTTAAAAAGATTAGTTCTACAATTACATGTGAAACAAATAACTCATATTTAACCTCCATGATTGATTCTGATTTAATAGATTTAAAAAATTCAAGAGATTTATATTTAGAAAAAATCAAAATCCTAGAATTAGAGATTGAAAAAATAAATAATGAAGAGATTATGCTTACGAATATACATTTTATACACTCAGGTGAATATTATGAATTGATTGATGATACTAAATTTATTTTCAATCCTAAGATTTATTCAGAGATTGAAAAAAGTTGTGTTAATGATAATAAATTTGAAGAGGGGTGCGTAGTTGAAATTACGGCAAAGGCTAATTTAAAAAATTCAAATAGAGAAATTTCTTTAATTAGAGATTTAAATGGTTTAGAATCTGTTTGTTTTTCTGATGCCTTAAAAAAAATAACACTTACGGAACAAATTAAAAATAAATACAAAGTTAATAAAGATGTAAAGGGTGATTTAGATTATCTTTTATTATTTGAAAGTTAAAATAGTTAAGAAATGGAAAAAGGTTCAAACAAAGAAAAAGTTGCTGCTAATTTATTAAAATTAGCCTACATTGACAGATTAAAAGCTGGTAAGGAAATAATTGACGAATTGGATTTAATCGGTGATGTAAAAATCGCAAAATCTGATTTACAAAGAAAAATCATAGATAAAGATATTGAGCTTCAAAAAGCAATTCGTGAAGTAGAAAAAGCAAAAGCCACTTCACCTTTAAATATCGAAAAGGTTCTTGAAAAGAAAATGGATATGAGAAAAATCAGATATCAACTTAACGATTTAGTTGAATTGACGATTGAACTTTTTCCAGAATCTGAAAAAGAATCTTATATTTTAGAAGCAATTCAAACTTCAAAAATTTAAAAAATTTCAGGAATATAAAGTAAAAAACTCACAACTCACCGTAATTTATCGGAGGTTGAAGATTATAGAAGGCAAGTAAAGTACTTGAAATATTCCTGGAAAATTAATTAGTATTATTGTTTAATTTAAATAAATTGTAAAAGTGAAAAGTTACGAAAAACTAAAAGAGTTGGTTGACTCTATGGAATCAGATGTTAAAAAATTTGACGAAAAAGGAAACGCTGCTGCTGGAACACGTGTTAGAAAGACTTTAATGGAAATTAAAAATCTTTCTCACGAAATGAGAAAAGAAATCATTTCGGAAAAAGAACAATAAATATTCTTTTGAATATGTTTTTTCATACAAATAACAAATAAGGTGTCTTTTTTAAGACACCTTATTTTTTTAAAAAAATGATAAAAATTAAAATTAAAATAATCCCATGTATAGGGATAGGGTACTTCACTCAGAAAATGATTGAAGTTACATATATTCAAATAATTTTTTTATGTTTCAAAGTTAGAGTAGAAAAGAATAAAAATATTTATTAGTATGAGCGGAAAGGATAGCAAAATAGAACAAAAAGCCTTGGCAGATGAAGACTTAATTAAAAAAACTGGTAAGATATTTAACACTCTGTTAGAAGGTCATTTAAAACCACTAAAATTAACCTTTAGCGGTTCACTAATTGAATTAATAGATACTAATTCAAATTTAACAAAATTAGTTTTAAAAAAAGAAGAAGAGATTCAATATTTAAAGGAAAAAATAACAATTTTAGAAGCCAATTTAAATTTATTAAAAACAAAAAAATAATCATATGAAGAATAAAGATTTAAAAATTTTATTAATAATTCAAACAACATTATTTGTGTTATTAACCATAACATTATTCTCTTTTAAGAAAAATGGATTTATGAATGAAGAAAAAAAGATTTTAATGCACTTAGGCGTATTTTTAATAATTTTCTTCACAACATTAGGAGTTTATCTATCACATCAATATCATCAAAATTCATCAACAAAATTTTATAATGAAGAAGAAAATATAAAAGAAGCACAAACACTTCTTGAAAAGTTATTTCTAAATATAGAAGTTGAGAATATAATTAAAGAAATAAACGCAAACTACAAAAATGAGTTGGTTTGGGTAAAAACTATTGATATACAAAAACCAATGTATTTAAAAAGAGTTGAAAAAAGAAACGGTGTTCTTAAAATATCAGTTTCAAACATTATAGATGAAAATAACATAGAATATGTTGAATTTTCTGTTTTTCCTAATCAAGTTAAATTTTTAGATGAATCATGGAATTAAGAAAAACAAGCGAATTGATTGAGGTTAAAATACCTAAGTTCAAATCAGTAATTGATGTAATGGAACATTCGATAAATACAGTATTGAATGACGGTAATATATTGACATATTCAACAGCCTTCAAGTTCAACACTAACGTAGTAAATGAACCAGTTACATTAGCTATGCTTGAAATTGGAGTTGTGGTTTATAGAGTTTTGCCTGAAAATGAAGAAAACTGTTTTCAAGAGTATTTGAATATTTGGGCTGATGTATATAACATGGCTAGAATGGAGGATAAACATTCTGTTTTAGATTTGTCACTTGGAACCATTCTAGTTGAATTTGATAGATATATGTCTGGAAAAAACGTTTGGCATAACTTAGAAAGTTTTGATAAATTTCTTTCATGATAAAAAATACAAAGTTACTATAATTAGATAAAATGGTTTTAAAAAGTGTCATTTAACAATTAAAACTAAAACAGTTTACTTGGGTAACGTTCTGTTTTAAAAATCGGAACCCATCACTTAGTCAGGTGGCGGATTGGTAACGCAAGCCAAAGTGGTGTGGATTAGAAATAATCATTACAGGTTCGAATCCTGTCCTGACTACCGAGAGTGTTGACTGTTGTTTCTCTTAAAGGTAAAAATGAATGCGGTGACGGTGGGGAAAGATACCCACATAATAGCCAAGTGGAGGAATTGGTAAACTCACTAGGACTAAATCCTTGGTTGCACGTTCGAGCCGTGCCTTGGTTGCGGTAGGTTTTGGGTGCAAGGAATGAACCTTAGGCTTTAACCGTTGAGCCTTATCAACGGTTGATAACCCGACATCAACCTTTAGAATGGTGTCGGGATTTGTTTGAAATTTAAACTAACTAAAAATATGGGAAAATTATTAAATATTGGAGATATATTATGGCATCCATGTAGTATGGACATCATAAAACATAAAGTAATAGGTATCAACAACTTTGTTGATTATAGAGGTAAAGAATTTACTCATTACACATTAAAAGCTACTGATAATGTTGGTGCTTGTGGTAGAATTGAGGTTATAGTAGATAATCACAAAGGGAAATATAGATTTGTAGAACTCATAAATGAAGATAATATAAAATACGCTTCAGGACTACAAGATTTTATTGAAGGCAATTACTATACTGACGAAAATGAGGCTAAGGTTGAATTTTATGAAAAACAATATTACTTATGTTCAGAAAGGGTTCGTAAAATAAAAAGTAGTTTAGCAGAAGCTGAAAGAGATTTTGAAAGGGTTAAAGCAATAATAAAAATTGCTAAAGATAATATCAAAATAAATTCGCAGAATAAAATTTAAACTAAAGTAATATGAAAGAAATAAAACCAACTTATACTACATATAAACAAGCAAGATTACTTAAAGAAAAAGGGTTTTCAGAACGTGTACGTAATTACTATACTTCCTCTGATATATTATTCCCTTCTATGGATAAAGCGGACTTTAACAAATGTAACTACTACTCAGCTCCAGAACAATGGCAAGTCATCGAATGGTTGAGAGTTAATCATAAATTACATTTACTACTTGATTATTCACATGACCACAACAAGTATTCATGTAAGGTATTTGACCAATTTCATGCTGACGAATTAAGAAAAAGAAATCCTCGTTCAGAAGGTAGATTCCCATATCCTTATAAGTCAAATTGTTTAAGACATTATTACAATTATAACACTCCACAAGAAGCAACTTCTGCTGCAATAGATTATGTACTTGAAAAACTGATATAAATATGAAAAACATTTATTTAATACCAACAGAAAATTATTTATCTAAATTAGCCACTTACAAAGGCGGTGGTTTTTTCATATCAGATTCACCAATGAATATTGGGTATTTAGGTTTAAAAGCAAACAATGTTGATGGATGGTCTAATGTTTGGAAGCCTGTAGAATTATATATCACTTCTGATGAAGAAATTAAACTTAATGATTATGTTACAGATGAGGAAAGCTTATTTAAAGTAATAAGTAATAATTACCAAACATTAAGAGTTACGGATAAAGGTAATAATTTAATCAAATTACATGAGTCAAGAGTTAAAAAAATCATCCTAACAACCGACCCTGATTTAATCAAAGAAGGAGTTCAAGAGATTGATGATGATTTCATTAATTGGTTTGTGAAGAATCCGACTTGTGAGTATGTTAAAGTTATTAGGAATAAAAAACTTTCCCATAAATCTATATGGGATGTTGAAAAAGGTGATTTAGTTTTTAATAATCATGGTTTTGGTGGTATTATACAAGAATTAACTGAAGATGTAAGAGTCCATATATTATCTGAAAATGGTGAAGGTTATATGGAAGTTGCTAGTACTTCTGATAATGGAAAAGATACTTTAATAATTTGTGGTTATAAAGTATATAACTATACAGATTATAAAATAATTATTCCACAAGAAGAACCAAAACAAGAAACAAGAGTATTTGGAACTAGAAACGATAAAACTTTTTGGTCAGATAAACCTATTCAAGATGGACATCCTGATAAACAAGAAAATAATAAGTTCTTAGAAAAGGATACTATTATTGCGTGGAATGAAAGTATTAATTTCCTAGAAAACTATAAAACTAATGAAATAGTAGATGTTATTGATAGTAATGGTAAAATTGATTTAGAAGCGTCTAAAATCTTAAAAAGAATATCAGAACTAAACAGAGAAAAAGAATTATTATTTCATAAACTATTAGAAATATGCAAGGAAGAAAAATAAAACACAAAAGAACTGGAGAAGTTTTTACATTCTTACAGTTTGATACAAGAGGGATTTATTCATGTATTGTAGAAGATAGTAAAGGTGATATTCAAAATTACCTTTACTCTGATATGCAATTCGTAAAAGAAGAGCCTATCAAAACAGAAGATAAATCCCAATGGATTTCAAACAATCAACAATGTAAGCAAATAGAAAGTTGTTTTAACTCTTTAAGTAAGAAATGTATTTGCAAAAAATCAGAAACAACTGGAATAGATATGATGAAGCATAAAGCTGAATCAATGCCGACCTTACAAAATACCGTTGAGGTGTGGGCTTGTATGGATAGAAATGGGATTGTTAATATTTCAGAAGAAAATACTTTCTACAAAACTGATAACTATTGGATTAATGAAAGTTATTTATATTCATCAATAATAAACAAAGACTTTAAAAAAGCCTTCCAAGGCGTACAATGGGAAGACGAAGCACCGAAAAGATTTAGGATTACAGTAGAGCCTTTGGGTAACGAGTAAAAGCCGTTTTACTAATAATACGGCAAGTTTAAAATTTAAAAGATAAGATTGTGGCAACAGTTTATAAGGTGGAGGTAGTGTCTTATTGGATTAACTACTCAAAAGAAGAACTTGAAAGAATATTAAATGAAGCGATTAAAAAACAAATAGAAGTTCAAGGAAATGAGATGCAGATTACAGTAGAAAAGATTTAAAGCCGTTTTTACAAGTAGAACGGAAATGTAAAATTTAAAAGATAAAAAACAAATGCAAACACAAATTTTAATCGGATTATTTATCTGCCATTGGTTAGCAGATTACACAACCATCATATCCACAAACAAATAAAAGTCGTTTTACAACTATAACAGCAAGTTTAAAATAAAAGATAGTATAAACTATGAACGAATCAGAAAACATTGATAAACAACAAGAAAATAACGATAACAGATTGTTATATACCGTTAAATATTTCAAAGCAACTAAAAAAACCAAAAGATTTAACGCAAATCAGAAGGTATGGATTATATTCGACTGTGCTAATCATTTATGTGTACGGTTCAAATATCGCGGCAAAGGCAGATATGTTAATGGTATAGCCGACAAATTTGCTAAATATGTGGGCGAAATAAAAACAATTAAAGTAAGTAAAGAATTTGTAAACCGTTTAGGGTTGTCGGTTTAATAGCACAAACAACCAAAAATATTATTAATTATGAAAAATGTTATTAAAGAAATTACAATAGGAGCTATTGTATTTGTAATTTGTTATTTATTTGGTGCTTTTATTACAAATGAAATGGATGCTTCAAATTGGACTACGTATGGAAGAGCATATTTAGTTGTTTGTTTTCTTTGTTTTATAGGAATTATATTTATTCACAAAAAAATAAATTGAATAATCTAACCACAACCGATATGAAAAAAAGAAATGAGTGGTTAAAAAAAACCACACCCACGAAAAGTGAAAATAAGGAAGAACAAGAAGCTTTAGATTGGTGGAACAAATTACCTATACAAAATCTAAAAAACATGAAAGATAGTTGGGTTGGATACTTATGGAAATATTTCCCAGAAGAAAAACATCTATACCATTTAACTACAGAACAAGTATTACATATTTATAATTCAGAAAAAGAAAAAAAGAAATGAAAAAGATAATTTACAAAATATCATTATGGGTTGTATTGTCATTAATCCTTTATGTAACATTCGGATTCATAGAAGAAAATTTTAACGTAATGGAGTGGAAAGAAAATACAAAATTTTTCTTTTTTACTTATTCTTTAATGTCATTATTTTATTCAGATTACAAGGTTACAATGTATTTTAAATCTTACTCTAATTAAAAATACAAAATCACCCTAGAGAGATAAAGGCACAATAGAGTGACTTACCCTAAGTAAAAAAATAAAAAGGTAGATAAATTACAATCCAAACAATTATTATAGGTATTGAAAGTGATACTGTATAGAGTAGAAAAAGAAAAGGAAGTGAGTTGGGATTGTATAAGTAAATAAGAAAAGGAAAGATAGCAAAAAACATAGTTTAGAAGTAAAAGAGAAAAGAAATGAGTGGAATCGTAGGTAAGAGAATAGAGTTCAGAAACGTAAAGAGAGATACGATACAGAGCGGTGTAGTTATTGACAAAATACTGTATAGAGAGAATAATACAAGTGACAATGTAGTAACTGGATATTTGGTAAAAATGAGCGGTAGTAATGATACTAGAATAGTTAAACCGATTAGGGTTACATCAATTTTTACAGATGAAGATACAAAAACAAATTCGCCAGAAAGTTGTAATAAAAATACTTGTCCTAATGAAAATTGTCAAGGTGGTACTTGTTCTGGGTGTAGATTTTTTAATAAAGGTTTGTAATCATAGTTTTTATAAAAAAGAAATAGAATGAAAAATTTAACAATAACAGTTTGTGATTTTGAAACTGGCGGGTTGGATGCGAAAAAGAATCCAATAACAGAGGTTGGTATGTTAAACTTTGATTTAGAAACTAAAGTTGTAAATTGGGAATACCAAACTTTTGTAAAACCATATGCAGGATTAGAAATAAATCCTATTGTATATGAAAAAACTCAAGTGAGGCCAGAGGATGTTGCTAACGGAAAAGATTTTAAGACAGTTGTTAAAGAAATGTCTGATTTATTCGATAAAGCAAAAGCACCAGGTGGAAAAGGATTACAAGGTAGCACTATAATGTTAGGGCATAATTTTGTTAATTTTGATAGAAGGTTTATGGAGGAACTTTTCAATCATGCTGGTAAAGATGTTTATAATCACATAAACGGTTCTATTATAGACACTCTGCCGTTATCTAAAACTCACTGGATAGGTAAAGATAAATACACATTAATCGAATGTTGTAAAAGAATAGGGTATGATTTAGTTGGAGCCCACGGTGCTATGAACGATGTTCGTGGTAATTTTGAATTAGCTAAATATTTGCTTTTTAACGACAGTAAATCCTTTTCTGGAGTAAATATACCTTCAGAAGTAAAACCCACTAGTAAACACAGAAAATTCTTTAATTTTTGATATATGAAGTATAATAAAAACTACTTGTTGATGTGTAAGTCATCAGAATTAGTACAATCAGGTGGAATTGAATTATTTGATTTGATTTATAATTCTAAAACTAAGAAAGTACAAATTTTCGATAACTTAACAGAAGACATTGGAAAAGAATCTTACAAAGTATTAAATGTTGAATCCTTACTTTCTATGATTTCAAGTAAGGATTATAACGGTAAGATTAATTCAAGAAAAACAATGGAATCATTAGGTAATTGTTATCATATACCTAATAGGGGAAAAACTTATGAAACACATGAAGAATATCTATTATCAATTTTGATGTATAGAGAAAAAAAATCTGTATGGGTTGATGGTTTGAATGAAAAAGGTGAACCTGACGGTAAATTTACTTGGAAGCCTGAAAAAGAACTCATAAGAGAAAAACTTGGATTTGAAAAAACAAACGACCAAACCGATAAAAGAACAGTTTCTATTCTTAGTGACAATGGAAATATTATAGGATGTAGAACGGAGAAAATACAATATAATTTTGAAACAAGTCAAATAGAAGTTTTAGAAGTGATAGATGAATACTTATACCCAGAAAAAAAATAATATGAAAAAAAAATACATAGGAGTAAAAGTCATAGAAGCATTACCAGCTTGGAAATGTAAGTATGAAAATGGAAACGTGGTTGTAGTTATAGGTGACGAAAAGAGTTTAGAAACTGACATTTTCGTAGCATCAGCCGTAGAATCAACATTTGGATACAAAGTGATTTATCCTGACGGATATGAATCATGGTCACCAAAAGAAGTTTTTGAAGAAAGTTACCAAGAGTTACTTAATACAGATTGTGTATTAAAAAAACGTTATGATGAACTACAACCGTATGAGAAAAGAGTTATTGAGGAAAAATCTTTTTTACAAAATTTATTTAATAACTTAGATAATTTTCTACAAACAGATGATAAAGACGTACCAAAAGAAAAATTAGTTTTATTAAAAAAACAAGCATTTGGTATGTTATCATATTTAAATATTTTAAAAACAAGGATTAACAATTTTTAATTATGCAATTAACCCCAGACATACTAGATAAAACTAAGATACCATACGCTGTACCTTTTGAAGAGTTAAATGAAGCATTTAGAGTTTCAAAAGAATTAATCGAAACACTTCCACCCGAAGCCGTAAAGGAAATGATGGGTGGATACGAAAAAGATTTAGATTTATTATTACAGTCAATAGTCACTGAAACTTATCAATGTATGTATGGAGGTTTACATGCGGCAAAATCTCAAGTAGGTAAATTCAACCCTAGTTCAGTACATTACCTAGATAAGTTGACAAAAAGCGTTGAAGAGTTATTAGTTCAGGAATCTTTAACATATTTTTTAATGTCAATTATGCCTGACTTTGAAATGAATTGGCATCACGTAGAGTGGGCTGAATCCGCACAGCAATATAAATATCTTTGTATGTTAGCAGCGCGTGACCATGGTAAATGTCACGGTAAAGGCACTAAGGTTAGGATGTTTGATGGTTCCATTAAGAACATAGAAGAAATAAAAAAAGGTGATTTAGTAATGGGTGTAGATTCAACACCTAGAGAGGTTATTTCAACGCACTCTGGGGTTGATAATCTTTATATGATAAAACAATCTAAGGGCGATGATTATGTTGTTAATTCAAAACATACATTAACACTTATTCATAAAAACAGATTATCTAAAAGAGAAGAGGTTGTAGATATAGATTTACCAGAACTACAAAAGTTCTCAACTAATTGGATAAAAGAAAGATTTAGGGGTTTTAAAGTACCAATTGAATTACCAGAAAAGGACTTGCCTATTGAACCATACTATTTAGGACTTTGGCTTGGTGATGGAAATAAAAACAATACCGTTATAACTACAGCTGATGAAGAAATAGTTAATTATTTAAAATCATATGCTGATAGAATAGAACATAAATGTACTAAAGTTAAAAGTTCAAAATATTCTTGGAGAATTCATAATAAAGGTGGTGATAACAAAGGTATATTTAGTAACAAGGTGTTAATCTCTTTATCAGAACAAAAATTATTATTCAATAAACACATCCCAGAAATTTATTTAAGAAATTCAAGAAAAAATAGATTGAAGTTATTAGCTGGTTTGATAGATTCAGATGGTGATAAATGGTGCGGTAGTTTTCATTTTAACAATACTAATAAAATATTAGCAGAACAAGTAAAAGATTTAGCTGATTCTTTAGGGTTCAAAGCTAAAATTTTAATGAGTAAAGATGATTATGAAAATTATTGTGTATCCATATCAGGAAACTTATATGAAATACCGACACTTTTGAAGAGAAAAAGTGTTACAAGAGAATATAAAGAAACAAATAATTCAAACAAGATACCTAATCACATAGATGGTATTCCTATTTCCAGAATTTCTTCATTACAAATAGAGAGTATTGGTGTGGGTGAGTATTTTGGGATAACAATTGATGGAGATAGTCGATATGTTTTAGCAGATGGAACTGTTACGCATAATAGTTATTTCTGGTCCAATGGGTATGCTGCTTGGAGATTATACCGATATAAGAAAACCAGTAAAAGACTTGACTTGAATAAACTTGGCCGTGAAGGTTGGTTATTCAGTTTTTCAAAGACGCAAGGTTCAAGACTATTAACCACACTAAAAGAAAGCATAGAAGAGATTCCAATGCTACGTGAAAGGTTATACCCAGGAACTACTGACGGTTGGGCTGAAACCAAAATAAAGTGTAAAAACGGCACAAAAGTTATAGTTGGTTCTGCAGGGGAATCAGTAAGGGGAGCACACCCTGGCTGGATAGTTGTAGATGACTTTTTAAAAGATAACGTACTTTATTCAGAAGAACAGAGAAAAAAATCAATAGATTACTTCCATTCGGTTGTGATGAATATGATTCAACCTGGAGGTCAAGTGGTAGTGGTAGGTACACCATTTCACGCACAAGATTTATACGGTGATTTAAAAACTAAGAAGGGTTGGCATGTAAGGGAATATCCAAGCATTTTTCCTGACGGAACTATATTGTGGAGTAATAGATATGACTTTAAAACTCTATATGAGAAAAAAGAAACTCAAGGGTCAATCAACTTTTCAAGAGAACATTTATGTCGTCCAATCACCTCAGATTCATCAATATTTCCATTTAGTATTCTTGAGAGAAGTTTAGTTGGTTCTCAAATTTACACTATGGTTAAAAACATAGAATCCTTTCCAGTTAAACTTGAGAGAGTGGGGATTGGTGTTGACTTAGCAATATCTAGTAATATTGGAGCAGACCATACTGTTATGGTTGTGGGTGGAATTGATGCTGAGGAAAATATTTGGATATTGGATTTAGTAAGATTACACGGAGCATCATACGACCAACAAATAGCACAACTTAAAACTTTAAATTTCAATTTCAGACCTAACGTCATACAGATAGAAACAAATGGTTTCCAAGCTATGTTCGGTCAAATGGCTGAAAGAGAGAATTTACCAGTAATCAACGCAGCAACTACAGCTAAAAGTAAAAACGATTTAAAAACAGGTTTACCAGGTGTAGCTTTGTTGTTTGAGCGTGGGAAAATAAAGATTCCTCATGGAGACCAGAGAAGTCGTGATATGAAAGATTTAATCTTTACAGAGTTTAGTAGTATAACTTGGACTTCAAATGGATTACAAGCTACTGGTTCACATGACGATATTCCAATGGCTATTCATCAGCTTGTAAAAGGATTAGATTATAGAAACACAGGTTTTGGTTTCGCTTGGACTTAAAATTAGATTATGAAAAAAATAGATTTTAAAAAAATAGGCGGTGTTGATTTTATTAAATATGTTAATAAAAAATATAACTACACTGTTGACTACGGTAATTGGCAAAATTTACCTTACGAATTACAATTAACAATATTACAAGAATATGTTCGAGAAGAAAGACATGTTTTAATTACTGTTTATAATAATGCTTCTGGATATCTTTGGGCTATGTCTATGACTTACGGTGGTGCTGATTTAGGTTGGTGTAACTGTAACGGTAATAGTTTTGGAGGTTCTTGGAAAGGTTACTATGAAGCTTTACAGAATGCTATTGAGGTGGAATTTTCCAATGATGGATTAAAGGCTTTTGAAAAATATCGTTCTAAACTAAAAGATGTAATGGTTCATTGTAGTATGTATTCTAATTGGTGTGTAAATAATAAAACGATAGAAGATGATAAATAAAGGACAAAAAGTTATTTGTGTAGATGACGATTTTCGTACAGATAACGATGCTAAGCTTGATGCTATAATAAAATTATTCGAACATTTACCACTAAAAGGTAAAATCTATACAGTTAGAGATATATACATTTCACCTAAAGGTATATCAATAACTTTAAATGAAATAATAAATCCAATACTTACAACTGAACCTTTTAAGGGTGCAGAACCTAATTTCAGAATCAGCAGATTCAAACCTTTAGTTGAAGAAGAAATTGAAATTGAAGTTTTTGAAGAAGCTTTAAATTAATTGTTTATGGAAGAAATTACAGCCTCAAGGGTTTTTATACAAAGGCATTGTGAAGATGAAAGATGTTCTTTAAACACTCTAATATTTAGTTGTCCTGAATGTGAAAAACCTTTATCTGATGTAGAAAATATTGATATTTTTAAAAAAGATGGTACTTCACATTTCAAATGTCCTAGTTGTAAAGGTAAATTAATGATGGCAACTCTTGATAAGGAAATTGGTTCATTGATGGTAATTAAAGATTTAATATTTAAAGAAGAAAATTAATTTTTTTTATATTCAAAAAACAATCCGACAGTTATTATTTCATTGAATATTTTATAAACTAAGAGGAATGGATATTTTAGAAGTCTTTGGATGGTTAAAAGACCAAGCACCAGTAATTGTAGTTATGGGTGTAGTCATTTATTGGTTATCAAAACAACTTATAAAAGAAAGAGATAGAAACGACCAACTAACAGAAAACGTAATAAAAATAGCCACTCTTTGGGAAGCAAAATCTCAATCTTTATCGGAAGATGATAAAGAATTTAAAAAAGAGATTTATGAAAAATTGAGTGAAATAACTATAATCCTTAAAACTCAAAAATAATATGTGTATTTCTTCTTTTAAAAAATTGTTAAATATAATCTTCAAAAAAGATAATGTTGAGTATGATTTAACTATGGAAAAATTGAATCGTATTTACAAACAAGTTAATAAGGTTTCAATGGAATTCCCTGATATACACTCTTTTGATTTTCAGGTTTTAAAAAACATTTGGAAAGAGTTACCAGAAGAAGCTGCTAATGGAGTTGATGTAATGGGGTTACATATTGAAGATGATTATAGAAGTGTTATTTGTCATTACGGAATAGATTCTTCAATAAATCCTCATAGACATAATAAGGAATGGGAAATAATTCAGATTTTAGAAGGATGGTGTATCGACCAAATAACAAAAACAAAATTAGTTAAAGGTGATATTTATATAATCCCGAAAGGAATGGAGCACCATATAGTTACTCTTGATGAAGAATGTTATATGTATATACTTTTTACAGAACACAGCGAACACCTAGTAATACCGCATACAGAACCCGACCTAGCAAAAAAATTTATATCTAAAAGACAATTAACACAACCTCAAAAAATAGATTATTATATATAAAAATGGAAATTTCATTAAAACATTATAAGGGGAGTAATATTGAAAAAGGATTTCGAGAAACACCTTCATTAGAACAATTAGATTTATTTACAATAAATAAAATCGAAAAATCTTTAGTAGATAATTTCAATCAAGGTAAATTCTCAAAAGAAATTTTTGAAAGAGAATTGCAAAAAATCGACATAGTTAAAGCTGGTAAACTTTCACAGAATGGAAAATTAAGACCAGTTCATATTATTGATAAAAACGGTAAACACACTGTTGTTTGGAAAGCACCTGAAGATATAGCTGGATTACATAATGAAGGTCATAAAAAGGTAAAAGAGGTTGGTAAAGGAGATACTGTCACTTACAACGGTGAAACTCATACCGTACATAGCATATCAGATAAACACGGCTACTGGACTTTAGTTGATAAGAATGGAAAGAAACATGATAAATCTCCAGCTAAATTAGAAGCTATTCATACACCTAAAGATGAGGGTAATGAAGTTAAAGAATCTAAAGTTGAAAAGGTGGAATTAAATAAGGACACTACTTTGGAAGAGGCAGAAAGATTAATAAAAACAGCACCAATAGGTTCAATAGTATCATGGTATGGAAAATCTTATGAAAAGCGAAAACCTAATGTTTGGTATAGTATGACGTCTGGTAGTGTGAGTATAAAAAATGATGATGAATTTTATCACGGTTATGGTACTAATTTCAAACCTAATTTAACATTAACTATTCAAGAAAAAGAATATAAAGAACCTAAAAAATCCGAACAAGGAGATTTATTATCTCCAGGTGATTTTTTTAGGAGGTCAACTAGAGAGGTGGCTGATATGTTAAATAAAAATTCTAGTTCTTATAAACACAGCTTTAAAGAAGCAACAATAGCAAAATTTGGCAATCGTGCACTTTTAGAAAAGTTTTGGGATGAGGCTGTTGTAAACACAAAAAGGAGATTTCCTTATCAAGAATGGAAATATATACAACCTATTGTTATTGAGGAATTTTTTCCACCAATATATGAACTTTATAAGAATGGAAAAATAAAACTATAAAAATAATTTTAAAAAAGTTACAAAAATATTAGTTTTGTAACTTTTTTTTATATAACTTTACGTTGTAATTAAACGTTATAGGAACATGAAAAATTCATTTATTATCGGTAGGGAGTACAAAGCAACCGAAATTTGTCAGTCAAAAGAAATTAGAACTTGGAAAAATATAGTATATGAGGGAACTGTATTGGACGAAGTTGGTTTTATAGATGAAGACATAACTTTACATGTTTTCGATGACTCTGGAGAGAAACTTTTTTTTGACGATGAAGTTATTAATCTCAAAGATTCAAATAATAATCACGTAATAGTGAATCCAATGGAATTAAATTCCTTATCGGAATATGAGGAAGTTTTAAATGATTGTAAAACAACATTATTTAATTTTCACTTTGAAATGAGAATACTTGAAAAGTTAAATGATGAGAAGAAAAAGAAGGATGAGATTGACATTATATGGTTTAACTCAGAAAAGGAAAAAATTGAATCAAAATATTTACCAAATAAAAGATTTCATAAATACAATTCTTTTATTAAAAGTTTTAATAATTGTGAATTTATTTCTTGTGATTTTTATTATTCTTTATTTTAATATTTTATGAGAGGAACTGTAAATATATTTTGGAGAAATAGAGAGGTTGAGGTTGACTTTTATACGTGTTATGACCCTGGTGTTGATATGTATTCTAATGGTGACCCTGGATATCCTCCAAGTAGTGAATTTAGTATTGAAGGTGTTAGGGTTAATGGTAAAGATTTCTCAGATGTTTTAAATAGATTCGACAAAAGATTTCCATGCCTAAATCCAACCACTTCAGTAGTTATTGAAGGTAAAACTATTACAGAAGAAACTCCAACTCACTTACGCTACGGAATATGGGAAGAATTAGAAAATGCGTTGGTAGATAGTGATGAATTTCAGAATTATGACGATGAACCTGATTATGAACCTGATTTTGATTTTGATTTCGACTTTTAATACATAGTTAAATAGAGTATATGAGCGGTGTTAATATTAGCGAAAAAGAAAAGATTTCAATTCTGAGGGAATTAGAAACAATTAATCAAAGTATTAACATTGCTTTTGAGAAAAAAAGCTGGAGTTATATACTTTCACAGAAAAACAAAATATCAGATTTACAAAAGAAAATAAGAGATTTAAAATGAAAAATACAAACTACATTTTAAGATACAACCCTACTACAAAATTCATTGATTTATGGGTTCCAAAGAAAAGAAATTTTATGTCAAGATTCTTTTCTAATATAGGTAAAATCATTAATGAAAAATTAAATAGAGTAATATGAAACTTGTAGTAAATCTTGGTGATGAATTAAAAAATGCTAAAATTACACACAAACCTAAACTTCCAGTGATTAGTAGTGAAGGTGATATTATCGGGGAAGCGATTATTCAATCAGATAATAAAACTGCTGAATTGAATCTAAGTAATTTACCTGATGATTCAAAATTAAAAAACACCCTAGAAAATATTTTAGAATTAGGGGTTGGTGGAAGAGTAATCTCAAAAGATGAAAATAATGTGATAACAAAATTTGACATTATGGAAGCTTCAATTAAATTTAAAGGCGGTAAATAAAGAAATAGTATGCAACAAGATATAAAAGAAGCTTTAAAAGGAATAGATGAAATTTTAGAGCAAAGAGTTTTAAAAGACAATTCAGTAATAAAAACAATATCTATAAATAACGTAAAGCCTACGGAATTAATGGAATTCATTGTTAAAAATAAAATACCTAGAGATTGTAAATTTTCCTCATCCAGACCTGAAATAATTTATACTGAAGATTTAAACCTATCTTCAGAGGATGTTGAAAATGCTAGAAGGTTTTTATTTAATGATGTTTCTTTTAGATTAGTTAAATCACATTTATTGTCATTAGGTTATTACATAAATTCAAACTATGCAAATAAACATACAAAATCTCATCAAAGATTGTTTGAAAGAAAATTTCATGAATTTGAAACAAAATATGAAAAATCAATTTATGAATATTATAAAGATGGTAGGTTTGACATATTAGTAGATTACTATAAAATTTATTTTGGTAAAGGTAAAAAATAATAATATTAAAATGGGTAAATTCATTGTTAAAATTTGTTCTGAAGACCGTAATGGCGAAAACATATTTTTAGAATATAAAATTGAAGCTGGTAATTCTAAAATAGCTGCTGAAAAAGCTATTAATAATTTTTACAAAACATATTGGACTAACACAGAACACAAAAAAGAAGAGATTGGAGAGGAAATGGAAATTTTCAAAAATAATCTTAAAGAATTGCGTGAAAAAACTAAGTTAAAATTTATACCAAACGAACAAATCATAATTCAAGAATATGAGAACAGTTTAAGAAATAAACTTGGAGCCTTTGATTTATCTGTTCGAGAGTTTGAAAATTTATTATTAGATGATAAGATAGACTATTTGGATAAAATAGGTTGTAAACTTTCTTATTTTGATTATCCATTGATAACAGGATTTACAAAAATAAATTTAAAATAACATGGGTAAATTAGGATTAGAACTAAGAAGTTGAAAAAGCTTGGATTAAAAACTAAAAAGGAAAGGAGATTGGCTAGAATCTACATAAGAACTTTTCCAAAAAATAATAGAGGGTATGCTTACAACAACATAGCTTTGAATTTTGGATATAATGACAAGTTTATATTATTTAGTGAAAAAATATGATTAAGGAATTAGAATCTAAAGAAACCCCAATGAGTTTTTTAGACATTCAAGAAACAATGTTACAAAACGCAATTTCTATTTTTGATAAAAAAATAGAAGAAAAATTTATAGAGGGTTTAAAAAATAAAGGTTATGAATTTAAAAATAGATTTGAGCTTGAAAATTTCGTTAAATCTAATTGTAGATGTACTATTGATTTTACACAAAAGAGAGTTTATTATGTAAATAACGTTCCATTCTTAGAATTACATTTGGATTTTAAAAATAATATATTTAATAATAATATTAATTTTGATTTTGGAAGTTTTAAGTTTTTGTGATACATAGTTATTAATAATAAATTGTTAGTGGTAATGGAAGAAAGATTCTACATAGTTCAAAATTCAATTAAAAGGAGTGGTGTAAAAATTTTTTTAAAAACATTCTATCCAGATAGAAGATGGTGGACTACGGATTTAAAAGAAGCTGAATTTTACTCAACTAAAAATGAAGCTGAAAGAGTTATTAAAATTAGAAATTACATGTTTAACTATTGTAAAGTAGTGAGTGAAATTGAAGCCTTAAAAATAGTTGAATCTAATAATAGAGTGTTAGGAATTGACGAAGTGTTAGAGGTTGTAAATGATGAAGGTGTAAGTTTATTAGAAGAAATGATTTATTTTAGTGTTTAAAAAAGTTAATATGATAGAGAAAGAAAGAGTTGAAACTGAATTAGATTTGATTGAAAATTTAGTTTGTAAAAAAATGGATATTACTGAAGTAAAACCTTTAAGTGATAAAGAATCAGAATTGCTTGTTAATTTATTTTTTTATAATGGAGATTTTAATATCAAAGAGTCAGAAAAACCGTTCATTTATAAATTAATGGAAAAGAGAATAATTGGTGTTTTTGATTATAAAGTTGAAGAAAAAGGATTGTTATTTTTATCAGGTTTAATAGACAGTCCAGGCGTTGCCGTTATGATGTGTTGGTATTTACAATATAAGTCTAAGAAATTAAAAATAAAAAAATTCGGGTTAAAAGAAATTTGTGAAGTTGTTATTCCAAACGGATTCTTTACAGATTCTGGACTAAGAAAAATTTGGGAAGAACAAAAAGTGAATAACATAGGAATTGGTTCTGATAATTTACTAGACTATAAAACACCAGGAACTTCATTATTCAATTGATTTTAAAATGATATGGGGACTAGTGAATTACAACTTACATTAGAGCGTTTAAAACAAATACTACTTAATAGGTTGTCATATGAAGGATATACTGGAGACATTGAATTTAGTTTAGAAGAAACACCAGTAACAAATCCATTTCTTGGTGTTACGTTGTTTTTATTAGATGTAGATAAAAACTTTAAAGGAATTTCAAGGAAAGCGGTAAGTTGGGATATGCTTTATAAAAACTCAGAAATAAACAGTATGAGTTTACAACAAATTCTTTATAACGATTTCTTCAATGATTCTATGAGAATCTTAAAAGAATATGGATACAAATTTTACTCAAAGAAAAACGGTAATCATGGATTTAGTTCAAATCATAATTATGCAGTAAGATTTGATGCTGAAGTTAAATTTGAAGATGATAAAAATCGTACTATAATGAAGATAAGCAATAAAATTAATGTAATAGAAGAGTTGTTGTATTATGAATAATTTAACGAAAATATTTTTTACAAAATCATTTACTAAAAAAGAAATTAAAGATTTACACTTAACTCAACAAAGAAGTATTTGTGAATATAAATACTCAAATTGGGTTAATAGGAATAATTTACATGAATCTAAAATAATAAGTAAGAGAATTTTACAATTCAAAACTGAATTCAGTAATAAGATAAAAATAATCACTAGTATTCTCATAATAGAATACAAAAAATAAAGTTATATGAAAATTTTAATTATAGGCGGTGCTGGATTTGTAGGAACAAATACTGTTTTAAAACTTGTTGAAGAACGACATGAAGTGATAGTTGTAGATAATTTTTACAACTCTACACCTGAAAACATAAAAAGAATTTCTGAAAAAACAGGCTGTAGGATTCCTCATCATAAAGTTGACATTTCAAACAAAGAGGAAATAAGCTTCATTTTTAGGGGTTATAGTAAAATTGACGCTGTAATCTTTTTAGCGTATGATTCTAGTAGTACTTTGAGTTGCTATAATTCTAATATCACTGGGTTGATAAATGTAATGAGTTTATGTGAGACTTATAATGTAAGAAATTTTATTTTTTCATCAACTTGGGAGGTTTACGATAATTTTCAAGAAGAACAAAAATTCAAATACGCATTAAAAATATATAATGAAGATTGCACTTTTAATATAAACAGTAAACCTAGTGTAAGAACTAAACAAATCTCAGAATCATTTCTACAAAACATTTCTGAATCTAATAAAAATATTAATATTATAATACTTAGATATTTTAATATAATAGGTGATAATGAAAGATGTATTGTAGATGGTAGTAAGGTTGGTAATTTATCAACGTTATTTTCTCAATTGGCAACTGAACCTTTAAACTTTCCAGTTATGGAAATTAATAATAACACTAGAGATTACATACATATTGACGATGTAGTTGACGCCAACCTAGAATGTCTAAATTATTTTATTAAAATGAAAAATAATATAGAGATTTTCAATGTAGGTTCAGGTATTGGTTATACTAAATTAAATTTAATAAATAAATTTGAAAAAGTTTCAGGCCAAAGATTAAATCCAAACAGTTTTATTTTTACAAGTAATGGAAATAAGGTTATTGCTGACATATCGAGAATAAAAAATAAAACAACCTGGTATCCCAAAAGAAGTATAGAAAGTTGTATGTATGATTCATGGATTTACGAAATAAACAGAGTTAATAATAAAAAGTAGTATAATGTTAGTAGATGTAAAAAAACCAGAACACCCACTAGATGGACTTTGGTTACACAGCAGAGGTTATGTTTTGAATAACGAATTGTTGAGTAAGGAAATTAGAAAAAGAACACTTGTAGAAACAGGTTTAAAACTTACAGAAATAGATGATTTCTGGATATTAGCTAAAGGTGAGTTTCCATTGTATTCTTGGGAAGAGTTAGTTAAACTTTCAATTAAAATTCTAAGTTCAGAAATGACTAGATTGACTTGTATGACGATGTGGTCTAAAGAATTGCCTGAGGTTGACTTTAATTCACTAGAACCAATAGATTTACCAGTTCATGAAATAAAGGTTTCTAAGAACATAAAAGTAACTTGTAATTGGGTAAATTATCATAACAACGAAGCTGAATTTTTAAATAAATTTAGATTTTACGGAGAAAACACTTCAGAACCAGCTATGGGGACTTGGTTACATTGGATAGCATTTGCTACTCAGATTTTATCTAGTGAAAATACTAATAGAGTTTGTCCTAAATTATATTGTAGAGAAATTGGATTTGTTTGTTAATGGAAAATATTAAGGAAAATTGGATTGAAAGAAGAAATAGATTGTTAGTCGATTTCTTTAAAAAATCTAAGTTGGATTTTGAGGTTAAATTCTTTGATGTAAATAAACCAGTGGTTATTCTTGATTCTTATGTAATGAGCTGTTACGTTCATAATTTTGAATTAAGGTTTGTTGATAAAGCTAGGGGTGGCGATGTTTTATTTGTTTTGAAATTAAATAAATTCTCTAACCCGAATGATATCAAAAAACCATTTGAGGATTGGGTATATACATGTGAACATAAAAAAGTATATAAAATACAATTTGGTGATTCAAACTTATATCTATCAGGATACAATTTCACTGATAGAATTAATAGTGAAGGTAAATACCCAGTATTTGCTCCAAAAAATTATAAGATATATTTTGACAAAGAATACGCTGAAGAAATATGTTCTCAATTTAACGGAATGTTTTCTAATGCATTAAAAGTTATTTGAAATGAGTGAAATAAAATTACAATGGGAACCAAGAGTTCAACAAATACAAATAAATAATAAGTTTGAAGAAGTAGTAAAAAGCAACAAAAAGTTTTTCTTCATAGATGCACCAGTTGGTATAGGTAAGTCATATGCTATTATGATGATGGCTAATAAATACCAAGAGATAAAAGGTGATGATTCAATTAAATTTGACGTAATAACAAATACAAAAATATTACAAGACCAATATTTGAGAGATTTCGACCAAATGCGTTCTGTAAAAGGTGTAGATAATTATTATTGTCAACAACACCGTTGTAATTGTTCTGAAGGTATTGAAATTGGTAGAATAAAGGATAAAAAGTGTTTTCCTTGTTCTTATAAGGTTGCTAGAAAAGAATTTCTTGATTCTGATATAGGTGTTTTAAACTTTCACTTATTCATTAATTATTGGGAATATTCAAACGACATGATGTTAGAGCGTAATTCAAGAATTTTATTTGTAGATGAAGCTCACTCTTTTGAAGAAACTTATTGTAATTTTATTGACGCTCATTTAAGTAAAAAATATCTTGCTGACCTTGATATCTGGAGGAGTGAATGGGAAGAACAAATGCTTACTATCAGAACAGTTTCACATTTTGCGAATTTTGTTAGAAATTTTGTAATTGAAGAAATACTGTTAAAGGTAAAAGAAATGGAATCAAACGTTTCTTCACCTTATCTTTCAGACACTGAAAAAATAAAAATACTAAAAGATTACAAGCATTTAAAGAGAGTTAAATGTAAATATAGTCGATTATTAAAAGATGAAGAAAACTGGCGAAGTAATTGGGTGATTCAAATAAATAAAGAGGATAAAGATTGGGTTTGGTCTGTAGAAGCAATTTGGGCTAAAGATTATTTATCTGAACTTTGGGCTAATTACGACCAAGTTGTTTTCTTGTCTGGTACTATTCTTGATAAAAAATTCTTTTCAGAATTAATGGGGTGTAGTAATGATGATTCAATTCACTTAACAATTGAATCACCCTTTCCAGTAGAAAATAGAATGATTGTTTTTCAGGATGTAGATAAACTTTCTTTTAATCGAAAAAGAGAAGCGTTTGAAAATATGATTCCTGAAATTAATTCTATTCTTGAGAGACATAACAAAGATAAAGGTATAATACACACTACAAATTATGAAATATCAAAGTGGGTTGAAAAAGATATTCTTGATAAAGAAGGTAGATTATTAACACATGATAAATTTAATAAAAATTCAATATTAGAACATCATACAAAAACATCGAAACCAACTGTTTTGGTAAGTCCTAGTATGATAAACGGTGTTGACTTAAAAGATGAATTATCACGTTTTCAAATCATCATAAAAGTACCATATCCAAACTTAGGTTCAATAAAAGTAGAAAGGCGTATGAAATCTAACGGCAAATGGTATTCTTGGAAAACTCTTTGTGATATAATACAGTCATATGGACGTTCTATTAGGAGTGAAAATGATTATGCTATAACTTATATTCTTGATAGTAATTTCCAAAATTTACTAGATAGAGTTAAGATTCCAGATTATTTAAATGATGCTATTTTATTTCTCAAAAAATAAAATACAAAGTTTATATAAAAAAGTTGTATGTAATTATGAAAAATAAGAAAATCAAAGTGTTCTACAAGCCTCAAATGGCCTTTTTAGGTAAAAAAAATAGTTATTCAAACTCACCAAAAAAACCAAAGATTTTTGTTGAAAGGTTGATGAATAGAAAGGATTTTAACGAAAGATTTGAAATAGAAAGTTCTTGGAAGCCTTATGATAGACAAGATTTCTTATTAGCACATTACGCAAAATACGTATTTGGGTTTTTTAGTGGAGATAAAGATGTATGTGAAAGTAACGGTATAAACTGGTCGTCAGATTTTGCTGAAACCGTTAGATACACTAATGCATCATTATACGAATCAATAAAATACTCTTACTTAAACCCAGATACGATTTGTTGTAGTCCAACCTCAGGTTTTCATCACGCAAAACCTGATTCTGGTTCTGGATTTTGTACTTTTAGCGGTCAAGTGATAGCTAGTATTAAAATGTATTGTTCTTATGAAGCTGTAGGGTTTTATTTTGATTTAGATGGACATTTTGGTAATTCGATAGAGGATACAAGAAAGGATTCTGAATTTTCAAATATAGTTAATAAGTGTATTCCAAAATGGGCTAATGTGAATCCTAAAGGAGTAGGTGATGAATACATGAAATCGTTTAGAAAAAGTATTGAATTGTTTATAAAAAAAGCAGTTGAACGTAAAATAAATTATGTAGTTTGGTGTCACGGAGCAGATTCACATAAAGATGATAATTTAGGTCATCAGCTAAATACAAAACAATGGTTAGAGTGCACTAAAATATTTATAGAAGCTATTAAGCAAATAGAAGAAAAGACTGGTGAGAACTTTCCAGTTTCATATGCGTTGTTCGGTGGATATAGAAAAAATTATAATGAAGTCATAGACTTACACGAAAAAGATACAGAAATTATTTTAACAATTTGTAATTAAAATGGAAAATACATTTGATATTCTTATTTTAGAATCAATAAAAGAAAATGTCGTTTATGAAAATGCTTACGGTCAAAAACAAACTGTACCGAATAAAGGGTTGTTTGCAATGACTGAAGATGGTTACTTTTTAGGTAACATTTCTCCAGAGTCATCGAAAACATTCAAAAAAGATGATGTAGTGTCTAGTGCTGATATAAGATGGAGAAGTAAGAATAGTGGATTCATAATTCTTGATTCTAATAGTCCTAGATTAAAAGATTTAAGAAAATTCTGGGTTGATATAAAAGACAAAACAACTAAAAGATTTCACTCATGAGTTTAGAAAATTTAAATGATGATTTTGAGGCTGAAAGAGGTATTATCATAACCAATGTAAAAAAAGGCGGTGAGATAAGGCAAAATCAGGTTAAGAAAAATTGTAAGAAGTGCGGAAGAGCGACTTATAATAAAGATTCTATATGTTTAAATTGTAATAATAAATAAAACCATAAAATAATTTTAAAAAAGTTACAAATAAATTAGGTTTGTAACTTTTTTTACACTATCTTTACGTTGTAATTAAACGTTATAGTAATTATAAGTTGTAAGAAAATGGAAAATTTAAAAATGGAAAATAGTAATTCAAGAGAATCTAAGGAAATAGACAAAGTGATTTTAGATTCTTACCTTCCAGCTGATAATGAAAATTTAGTTTGTATAGAGGATATCACTGACTGTGATTATAAAGTGTTCGCTGTTTATGTTAATGGCGAATATGATAGAAGAATTAATGTTAAAAGATTTTAAAAAAACGTTACTATGGAAAAATTAATTAAAAAAGTTCAAGATTTCATAAATTCAATTTTCTTGAAAGAAGAAACAGATGAGTTTCAAAAAGAAGTTCAAAAAATCTTATCAGTTTATTTTAAAACTATTCCTACCAATTTTTGTTCTGTGAATAAGGAAACTTATTTATTTGATGATTTAACTCATTACGTAAAAAAGTTTTATAAAGTCACTATTGTATTTAAAATTAATTCTGAAACAACTGTATTTTCTTCAGAAAGTAAATACAAAGAATCTGTATTAAAGGAGTTAAAAGATTTTTGTGTTAATAATCAAACTCAAATCACTAAAAAATAACAAAATGGTTCATAGAAATAAGTTCTTAGAGGTTATGAGTTATGCTAATAAATCGAGAGTCATAATTCAAAAGCTAGACATTGAGAAAAGATTCGTTTCATTATCTACATTTGACAATCCTAAAAAAATTAGAGGTTTCAAATTAAAGTCGTCAACTAGCATAGTGGATTTTTTTGAATCTGTAAAAGGTGAAGTTGATAAGGTTAAATCTAGTGAAAACATATTACTATCAATAATTTAAAATAACATGAAAAAAATATTTATACTGATATTTATCACCTTATCAATTATAGGGTGGAGTCAAGATTCAATAACTTTAACAAGTAAACAATACACTACTTTTTATTTAAATTCAGAAAGTAATGATTGGGAAGAGGCAGAAACATTTTACGGTGATTGTATATTATCAATCACTAATTCTACCGTAAAAATAAAGCACCTAGAGGAAGTTCATTTTGAATACCATAATATCTTAAAGCAAGGCGTTGAAGATAGTGATAAAGTCATTTATACCAGCTTTAATAAAGTTAATTATAAATTTGTGTTTCCATATAAAAATTCTAAAGTAGTCATAGTTTATACTTTAGAACGTTCTGGGGAATCGTATGAGTTGTTTTATTATAAATTAGATTAGAATGAGTTTTACAGAAGAAGAAGTGAAGAGAATAACAAGGGCAAGTTTAATATTTCGTGCCCTAGAGCAAATTGGTTCTCAAGAAATAGCAATATTACAAGGTACTGCTATTGATAAAGGTAAGGTTAAAATAAAATTACGTGAAGTTAGAAATATCCTTGATAAAGAATTTTTAAAAGATAACAAAAATCATACCGTAATTGATTTAAAAAGACTTAAAGATTTAAGGTCAGAAGAAATAGAACTTTTATCATTACCAGAAGGAAGTATGGTAAAAAGAAAGCTTGATTTACATAATGGTGAAAAGTCAGTTGATATTTCAGTTTCTGTTTCTGAATTACTAAAGGAGATTAGACAAGAGAGAAAAGAAATTTTATCAACTGATGATGATGCACATAGGGCGTATTATGCTGTTTGCGGATTCGTTGAAAAAATAGCACTTGAAATTACAAAGTTAGACTTAGAACAGATAATTGATTTAGATTTATTATTTGGAGAATATTTAGCTGGAAATGTAAAATTCACCAGTAAATAATTTGCTTTTGTGGTTTTTAATTATTAAATTTGTATATGAATATATTTGTATTGCATAAGAATCCTAAAATATCAGCAATTTATCATAATGATAAACATGTTATTAAAATGTGTTTAGAAACAGCTCAATTACTTTGCACCGTATTACGAACAAAAGGTTATGATGAAGAGTGGATGTATAAATCTACACACCTAAATCACCCATGTACCATATGGGCACGTGAGAATGAAATTAACTTTAATTGGCTTTGTAAATTAGGGTTGGAGTTATGTAATGAATATAAGTATAGATATGGTAAAATACATAAGTGTCAAACGATAATAGAAAATTGCATTAAATATTCGACAGCTGAAGGTATTCCTACTAATTTTGCATTAGCTATGCCTGATTATTGTAAGGTTTCAGATAATGCAGTTGAATGTTATAGAGAATATTATGTAAAAGAAAAGCGTAATTTAGCAAGTTGGAATGGTAAAATTAATTCACGTTCAATACCAGTTTGGTATGTTTAAAAATTTATAAAATATGAAAAAAGTCTTATTTATTCAGCCTCACAGCGATGATATCGTTTTAAGCTGTTTTGGAAAGTTAATCGAGAAAGGAATACAACCTACAATTTTAACTATTGAGGATGACCCTAAAAGAATTGCTGAAGATGTAAAAATGAATCAGTACATACCTAACCTAAAAATAATAAAAGGCGTTGATTTTGGCGGTGAAGATAAATCATATAAGGCGTATTGGGGTGAAAATATGCATAGAAAATTCTCACCAGAAGAAATTATGCCGATAGTTACTGATTTTTTAGGTGATGAAAAAATTGAATCTATCTTAGAGGTTTTAATGGAAGTTTTAGATTCCGAAGAATGGGATGAGATTTACACTTGTGTGGGGGTAGGACATCCCATGCACTGGTTCGTACATGAAATCACTAAAGACGTAGCTACACACTTTTACAGAGATTGGCCTCACTCTTATAAAAAAAGAAATTTGGATTTCTTCAATTCATATTCTACAACGTTTAACTACTTAGAAGAAGTAGATGATGAAGAAATTCTAAGATTGAAACTTGAAGTATTTAAAAAATGTTATAAAAGTCAAAGTGGTCTTTTATATTTCGAGCAGAAAAATATAGAGAAAAACTTCAGTGAAAAATATTACACTTTATGAAAAAAGTAAGATTTGTACATTTTGAAATAGCCAAATACGGTGGTATCGTAGAAGAAATAGAACAAAGACTTCAAGCATTTAAAGATTTAGGTTGGGATGCTGATATAATTCGATTAACTTACAAAAAAAGTGAGAGTGAAAAATATTACAATGAAAAAGTTAAAGAATTAGAATCTGGAGAATATTTTAAAGATTTAAAGTCAGATTCACAGAGAGCAGGAATGGAAAAGGCGGTTTCTAGTGGATACTGGAAAAATCCTTATTACGGTTGGGTTCTACCACCCTATAAAAACCTAATTCCAGTGTTTCATGATAATGCTTTAAAGTATTGGAATGAGGCTGTTAAAGATGTCGATTTAATATTTTGGAGTTTCATGCCTACAAAAACAAGCTCAGCGGAAGGTTTTGAAGATTGGTGGAAATATTTTGACTTACCAGAAAAAACTCAACAAGTGTTTATAGTACATGATGGTTATTTCGACCAAAGGTCAGCATGGGTTACTGCTTTGAAGGATAAAATAACATTTTTAGAATGTGTACATTTAGCTGGTTTTAATTCTTGTGATAATATAGGTATTCCTAGAAGAAATTCTGTGATACCAAGAAGGTTTCCGAATTTAATGTTTGAAAGATTAAAAAGTGATAGAGAAATAGATGTATTTTCAGCTCACATTTTTAAGTCTATGAAAAAAATGGATGACATTATAAGAGCAATTCCTCATTTTAGCAAACGAGTGAAAAATCATAAGACTATCATAGGTGGGGCTGATATTGAGTATAATTATATGACTTCAGAAACTAAGACCAAACCTTGTTACATTGCCGATACTAAGCGTGACCCTGATTTATTTAGTGGCTTAGAGGGTAAAAGAATATGGGATAATGCCTTACAGTACGGTATGGATTATAGAGGACTTTTGGCAGAAAAAGCTATGATAGAATTTTATCAAAATTCAAAATTCTATATAGATGCTAGTTGGAGTAAACATTACGCACAGTATGAATCTACACATATAAATTCTACTACAATTGATGCTGCTATTAATGGTTGTTATCCTGTCCTAAGAGATTATAGAGGTTTATCAAAGAACGTATCTTACAAACAAGATTTCTTCTTTGATAATATTAAAGCTGTATTTATACCTTGGGATGCTACCCCAAAACAATTTTCGGATATGTTGGCTGATGCTTATCATAATATTGATGACGAACAATATTATTTTGACACCCAACATAACTTTGAAATGTTTTATAAAAAGGCTGATAGTTTACAAATAACTTTAGAAATATTAAAAACCTTAGATGGTGATTATGATGAGTTATATTTAGGTGAAGATTCTGACAACGTTATATTACAAACGTATGATGTAATGGAAAATTTCTTTAAAATAAAATTACCTATACAATGGCAGAAATAAAAAATGTACCGAAATATTATGGTGAAGTGACTTGGGCTGATAAATTGCCTAGTTCAGATTTAGAAGTTTGTGAGGAGAACCTTATTGAGTTCTTAGAAATAATGGTAAAACGCCAACAAATTTGGTTAAATAGAATTTCAAAACCTGAAGAAAAAGTTGATGTTGATGATAAATTCCTAATTAATAATAAATTTACAAACGTTTATCGTGAACTTGATAGAAATTCTCAATACAGTATTTCTCAAATAATTCTTGATGATTGGTTAGATGACATTACATTAGTTTGGAAATTGATTTTTTATAGGATTTTTAATAATCCAAACACTTTTCAATATATAGAGCGAACAAGAGGACATAAAGCTGGGATTCCAGATTTATTAAATTGGGATAAGGCTGATTTTATTCAGTCTATAAAAGAAATTAGAAGTGGAGTAAATGGAGACACTAATCCTTTTACTAATGCATATTTAATAAACTCAATGGCTTGTCCTGGTAAAACTAGAGATTATTGTTATACAGAAAAGGTTATTCCAACTGTTTTTGATAGAATCTTTGAAATATACGATTCTATGCAGACTATGGATAATCCTAATGATTTTATTAAGTTATTAGAACAATTACCTAGTGTATCTGGATTTATTTCTCACGAGTTATATCAAGACTTCACTTACATAGAACGTTATACAGACCGAAAAATATTCAAATGGAATCAAGATGATTTTACAAATATTGGTCCAGGGTGTGATTTAGGACTTAGATTGGTTTTCCCATCAACTTCCAAAAAGGCTGATAAACTTAAAAAGATTTATGAATTAAGAGATATTGCTAACAGTGGTATTCTTGAGGATTTAGGTTTTGATTTCTTAAATTTTGATAAAAAAACTAAAAAATATTATACAACTAAAAAAGGAAAAATTTCATTACACCAAATAGAAATGTGGCTTTGTGAGTACCAAAAATATTGGAAGATGAAAATAGGTGAAGGTAAACAACGTTCAAAGTTTAGTAGTATAAAAGGAAAAGATTATTCATTTTATTTATATTAATATGAACATTGTATTTGACGGTAACTACTTATTTCACAAAACACTTGGTATCTTTAAAGTATCTAAAGAAAGTGAGTTAAAACAAGATGTAAACTTAACTGAATTATTTAAAGATAAAGAAGTACAAGCTCAATTCTTCAGAAAATTAATTATTGATTTTTCTAACACAATAAGGCTTTTTGATAACGTAGAAAAGGTTGTATTTGTATTCGATAATCCTTCTTGGAGAAAACAAAAATATCCTTGGTATAAAGATAAAGGTGAATTGAGTGAGTTAGATTCTATGTTAAAAGCTGAAGAAGAGGAGGGGTGGACTGTTTTTTATAATATAATGGAAAAATTTTCAAAACATTTAAAAAACAAGGGTTTTATTATCTCCAGATTATTAGATTTTGAAGGTGATGACTTATGTTTCTTTTATGCTAAACATTATTCTAAAAATAATGAAAAAACACTAATAGTTTCTGGAGATAAGGATTTATTACAATTCTTAGATGAGAACGTTTGTGTGTATAGAAATAATTCTCAATCACCAGCCTTCTTTTGTATAGAAAATGATTATTTATTAGAATTAGGTGAGATTATTTCTAAAAAATATAAAAAGACTAAGGTTGAAATAATAAATCCTAAAAAACACACATTTGTAAAAATGTTAATAGGTGATAAGGGTGATAATGTTAGTGGTGTTCTTAAAGGATTAGGTGTAAAAACTGCCGAAAAGATTTTTTATAAGATGCAAGAACAAGGTTTTGATGAACTTGATTTTTGTAATGTAAAATATTTATTAACTTTAGCTGATTTAATAAATAAGACTTGTAAAAATTCAGAACATAGTCATTTCTTAATAGAAAGACTTTTAGTGAATATAGACGTAATGTGGTTAGATGAATTAGTTTATAATGAACATCAATTAATTTGTATTGAAAAAGAAATTGATGAAAAATCAAATAGCTACACTTACATTGGAGAATATAATTTAACAGATATATTAACAAAGTAAAATGGAAGATAGTATAAAAATCAAACTTAGTGAAGAGAATATTTTCACAGCCAAATTTGAAAGCGGTGCTTTTGAAGAAGAAGGAAATGGCTTAACTGCAAGAGAAGCTGTTGAAGATTTATTTTATAAAATAGATTTAAATCAAATGCAGAGTGAAGAAGAAAAGATAAAACTATTCATTTCTAAAAACATTAAACCTGCAAAAAAAATAGCAATAGATTTATTTAACATTCTTGGACCAGATTTCTTTACGATATCAGAATTTAAAAATAAAACTGGACTATCAAGAGAGGAAAGTGATTTAAGATTAGATTTTTTAATTAATTTTGGATTAGTACAAGCTGATAGAGAAAAAGGTGCAGGTCAAAGATTTAAGATAATTTTAGATTCACAAACCTTACAACAACATTATTTCAACGAATCAGAAAAATGGCAAGCTACAGCTAAATATTATAAAGCTTTGAGTGATGAATTATCTAATTTAGATAATGAAATAGAAAAAGAAACTCTTGACGAATCGGAAAAATAGTAGTTGGACCACTACTAACGTTTTCCACACCACCCTTCCAAAGAGGGTGGTTTTTTTTATGTATATAAAATAAAAGAACTTTATTTTTCTATAACAGTTATTTATTCCTAAGAATAAAATAAATTATTATAGTGTCTAATCTATCAAAAACAATTGATTCATTATCTAAAATGGAAGACAAGTTGAAAATTAAAAAACTTGTTCTTTTAGATAAAGCATTACGTAGTGAAGACCCGAATGATATCATGAAGGCACAATCGGTTGCCGACCAAGTAATACAAACCAGAGAACACTCTGATAGAAAATCTTATTTAATTGACCCTAACGATTTTGTTAATTCATTAGGTTATAGAAATAAGAAAATTGGTTTGAGTTATGAGTCTTTAAACAGAATGGCATTAACACCTATAATTAATGCTATTATAAAAACAAGGGTTAATCAGATAGCAGCTTTTGCTGAACCTCAAAAAGACAAATACAGCACTGGTTTTATTATTACTAAGAAAGATAAAGGTAAGGATGGTAAAATGTCAGATGCCGAAAAGAAACGTGCATTAGAAATTTCAGACATTATTTTAAACTGCGGGGTTAATAACTCATGGTCAAATGATGATTTTGATACCTTTACTAGAAAAGTAATAAAAGACAGCTTAGTTTACGACCAAATGTGTTTTGAAGTCGTAGATACTAAAAAAGGTGACCTTTATGAATTCGTTGCTGTTGATGCTTCCACTATTAGAATATCAGATACATTCGATGACGATGCTTATCAAAACAATAGGTCAAAATCTAAGGAAATAAGAGGATATTTGCCTTCATTCGTTCAAGTTTATGAACAAAATGTTGTTAATGAATATTATCCTTGGGAATTATGCATGGGTATTAGAAACCCAGACACTTCTATTCGTAATCACGGATATGGTATTTCAGAATTAGAGGAACTAATACAAGTAATCACGGCAATTTTATGGTCAGATGAATACAATAGAAAATTCTTTAGTCAAGGTTCAGCACCTAAAGGTATTTTAAGAGTAGATTCATCAGTATCACCAGGTAAATTACAAGAGTTTAAACAACAATGGCAAGCTATGGTTTCTGGAGTGTATAATGCTTGGAAAACACCTATTTTAGAAGCTGGTAAAATGGACTTTGTAAATTTACAAACTAATAATCGTGACATGGAGTATGGAAGATGGATTGAATATCTAGTTAAATTAGCATGTTCGATTTATTCTATAAATCCAGAAGAGGTTAATTTTCCATCAGCTGGTGGAAGCGGAGCAAGTACCGTATTTGAGAGTAATAATGAAAGTCGTTTAAAACATTCTAAAGACAAGGGATTATACCCACTTTTAAAATTCTACCAAGCTAGACTTAACAAATTTATAGTAAGTCGCATAGACCCAGAATATAGATTGGAATTCGTTGGTTATGATGCTATGTCGAGAGAGCAAGAAATGGATTTACTTGTTAAAAAAGTATCTAATTTAATGACACTTGATGAAGCTAGAGAAGAAATTGGAATGGAACCATTAGCTCGTGAAGGTATATCAGACCAAGTTATGTCTGGAGTATATTCTCAATTTAAAATGCAAGCAAGTATGCCTGGAGATACTGGCGAGGAAGATGAAATGTCTGGACCAGTAGGTGAAGGTGAATCGTTTAATCAAGAAAATCTTTCAGAGGATGTAAATCCATATTCTTTTGAAGATGAAGAATAAAATATCAATTATTAAATTAACATAAATATGAATTTTAATATTGCAGAAAAAAGAAAACAGCTTGAAAAGGCTGTTAATGAAAACATAAGTTCTAGTATTCTACCAGATACTAAATTGAATTTATTAAATAAGGGTGAGTATGATTTATTAGAAAAAGCAAAACCTAGAAATCCAAATTTAATATTAACTCACATAATTGATAAAAACGGACATCATAAAATAGTTTGGAGAAGTCCTGAAGATGTAGCTAGTCAAAAGGAAGGTAAAACAAAACAAGAGGTTAAACCTGGCGATAAGGTTACTTATAGGGATGGAACCCACACCGTACATAAGGTTCAAAAAAACGGTTATGTAACTTTAGTTGGTCCAGATGGTGTTAAACATGATAAGTCTTTAAAGAAAATAAAATTCCATAATCCAGAAACTGGTGAAGCTGATTCGGGAGAATTTTTCCATGACCCAGAAACTACAGATGGTCCAGCACCTACTACAGCTAGAGCAACATCAACTCCAGCATCAGGTTCGGCATCAGTAAATCCTAATATTGACCCTGATAAAGAGGAAGGTTTGGATTATGAAATTTACGGTTCTCCAGAAGAAAGAATGGGTGACTGGGTTGATATTATAAGAGATTTTGCAAACAATAATTCTAAGAATTTAGTAATAGCATACGGTACTGGAGGTGTAGGTAAAACATATAACGTATTACAAAACCAAAAAATAAAAGCTGGTCTTGAATCAGGTGAATACGTAAAAGTTACAGGTGGTACTACACCAGCTGGTTTCTTTGAAATGTTATATGAAAATCGTGATAAAAAAATTATCTTAGATGACTTTGATATGGTTTACAATGACCCTCAAATGTTAGGTTTATTAGCAATAATATCACGTTCATCAGAAGATAGAGTTTTAACATATCCTGGTTCTAGTGCTGGTAGAGGTGATTTACCTAGTAAGTTTAAATTTACTGGTAAGATTATGTCAATATCTAATATTGATATTGAAGCTAATGCTGAGAGGGGTGGTGATAATGCCTCAAAATATGAGGAGTTATTAACAAACTCAAATAAGGTTAATCTTTACATGACTAAGAAAGAAACGTGGGATTTAATAAATGAATACATATTACATAGAAACGGTGAAGTAAATACTGGACTTAAATTTAGAAATGCTTATGGTGTTGAAATAGATTCTAGTATTGAAGATAGAAAGGAATTAGCAGAATATTTCACCAAAAACTGGAAAGATATGAAAGAGTTGTCTGGCCGTACTTTAACAAAAGCAAATGCTATTCAACAATATTATAAAGAGATTGGGGAAAATTGGCAGAGTAAGGCGGACCAAATGCTTTTAAATTCTACAGAAGGAAATCAGCTTGGAGTAGAAGAGCGTTTCAGGGATTTTAATGATTCTGTGAATATGATTGCTAAAGGTGATTTAAAATCTGCAGTAATAGTTGATAAAAACTCAGATAGAGTAATTGCGGCTTTAAAATCTAAAGGTTTTAAAAATTCTATAATTAGAGTAGATGGAGAAGATGGTTATCATTTACAAGAACAAATGCGTCCAGATTATGTTCCGAAAGAAGGTGAAAAATTTGCTACTGAAATGTACGTGCAAATAGCTGGTACTAACATTAGTGATAAAAATCTATACGAAACACTTTGGAAACATAACGGTAAAGTAATCATATTCGACAACTCATGTAAGAAATTCTTAAAATCAGATATAGGACAAGGATTACTGAAAGGTGCTTTAGATACGTCAGGTGACGGACAATTAACTTGGTTATCTAAAATTAATACTGGAAAATTCCCAGTTCCAAAAAAACAATCAGAACAAGATGATTTACAGTACCAAGATTTTTTAAGACAAGAGGGTTTTTCATTTGAAACTGATGATAGAGGAAAAATTGACCCCAAAACAATCTCTCATCCAAATGATTTACCTGATAGATTTGAATTCAAAGGTAGATGTGTATTTATTACAGATTCTTCTAACGATGCACCTCAACCTATACAATCACGTTCAGTTTTAGCTGATATTGACGTAACACCTAAAGAGTTCTTGTCATTAGCAGATTCTGTTGCTGATAAAATGGAAAAAATGGGACACACCGTTAGTTACGTTTATAATAATGCTAGTATTGAAGATTACAGAGAAGCTGTTAATTTTTTAAGAGAACACGAAGGTAAAATACATGCTAGACATTTTAGTGAAGAAGGCGTTCAACAAATAATGGGTAAATTACAAACAGCTAGAAAAGAAGGTGAACCATTAGAGGAAACTAAAAGAAGAATCAAAAGACAATTACAAAAATCTTTTATAGATTCAGATTTCTCTAATAATCATGAATCTGACATCAGTAAAGCGTTTCAAAATCTTATTATGAAATAATTAAATCATTAATTTATGTACGATATAAAAAAAGCATTTGAAGGATTAAACGTTGAAGAAAACGTTTTTGAAAAATCTAAGAAGGGTGAAAAGAAAGTTGGTAATCCTAGATACAGAAAAGTTCATAAAGATGGAAAAATAGTATATGTATTAGTTAATAAAGAAGAACATCCAAATCAAGATTCAAAAATAGATGAGGAAAACTTTGAACGTTTACATTCTAATGGAAGAGTTGAAAGACACTACGATGAAGCACCAGTAGTTCGTAGTTTAGATGACCTTAGACATATAGATTGGATTCCGAATGAAAAGGTTGATATAATAAAAAGATGTTTAGAAAGAGTATCTTTTTATGATAAATCAATAGCTTTTGCAAAAGCCACTGGTAATAATTTAATTATGAATGCCCATAGTGCTAATAGAGATAATCAATTAAAAACTATTGACACTGTTGTTAAAAGAGCTTTTAATGGTAAAAATTTTGACGGTTTAACCAAATCAGATTTAGATATTTTGAGAGAAATGAAAGTCGATGTAAGTATTAATCCAAGTAATATAGATGACGCATTAGACTACATAAATAACACTTTCACAGGATTTGACCTAATAAAACTTTGTGAAGGAATGAAAAAAGCAGTTGATTCCCAAAAGAAGAAATTATCTAAGATAGGTATAAATCCAAGTGAATTTAATCCAAAAATCAAAGTTGAATTAAAAACTTCAGGTTTTAATATAACTATGGAAAATTCTAATAATAGGGTTACTGATAACGCTGGATATAAATGTGATTTAGGAATGTTTATGTCAAGAAGTTTCTCAGGTTCAGCTAATAATAAACGAGTTAGCCATAATGTTTTTGTTTTAGGTAAAAAGGGAACTAATTCAGATAACGAACAAAATCCATTAAGACAAGGTTTTGCTAAAAAAATAATGACTAACTTTTTCGAGCAATACAAAAATTGTGACATGGATGAAATAGAAGTACACGCAGCACCTGAAAGTTATGGAGGTGGTCCATATAATGGTGCCAATACTTGGGGTCGTTGGGGTTTTAGATGTACTAAATCAACAGCAAACCAATTGATAAATCATATGAAGTCAAATTTCTCTGAAAATAAAATGAAATTAGTAGATGAATTTGTGATAGAGCATTCTAATGAAGATGATATAAGTACTTACAAAAAGAATGAAAATGGTTTTGTTAGTAAAATTTCTTACAAGAAGGGGTTAGTTGAAGGTGTTGATGGAAGAAATATAGATACTAAAATAATAACTAAAGAAACAAGCGATGGAAAATTCCGTTCAAAAGTTTTAATTTCAAAAACTATTGGTCCAGAGGATGTAAAACAGGCAGAAAAAATATTGAATGATTATTTTTCTGAAAATCAAGGTACTGATATTTTTAGAGTTAAAGATTGGTATGAAAAAATGGATGGGGCTGTTATTAGAGGTTTATTATCAGATACGTTTATGTGGACTGGAAAAGTTAATATGAATGATGGTTCTAATAGAGAGGATTTTGAGAAAAACGTTAATAAAAAATATGAACGTGTAACTGAAGAGGATATAGCTAACTTTGAATCAAAAAATTCTTAAAAATATTACGATATTATACAATTAACATAGTTTATTAAAAAAATACAAAAAAAATGGATTGCGGAATAGAAACAGGACATTCAGGTCAAATTTCAGACCCTGATTTCAGATTTGAAATATATCAAGATTGGAAATCAATTTACAAAAGAAACCCTAATTATGACAGAGAAGAATTTTGTAGAAATAAAGGTATTCCATTAGAGTCATTAGGAGAAATTATGAGAGAATTTAATTCCTATGACCCTACTGGAAAAAGATGGGGATAAACAAAGTTTCTTTATGGGAATACAAGGTGATTGTAAAAATGAATTAGATAAATTGACTCAAATTAATTTAACTAATGAAGAGAAGGAATTCAAGAAAGCGTTTTCAAAACACTTTCTTGGAATCCATTCTAATGTAGATAGAAGCTTTTTACAAGCAGACTATGACAGAATTACCAGAATAAAAGAGCAATATCCAGTAATGGAATTTATGAATCTTTTAGGTAAATTTGACACTATTCAAACAATAGATTTAGACAAATTATTTAATTTATAATGGGTAAAATAATAGATTTAACAACTAAGGAAAAAGCTGAAAAGTATTTTGAAAACCTTAATAAAAAAAATATTTCACTAGATGAATTAAAATCTCTTTCAGATGAAGAGGTGGATAAGGCTTATAATGATTTATTAGAAAAAGAAAAAAATAAGGAATTTGAAGTTGATGAATCTATTATTTTATTTAATAAAAATTCAAATTATAAAAGATACTTTGAATCTAAGAAAATTGAATATTTTAATGATTTAAAGAAAAAGAGATTCATTAAAAAACAAAATATTTTTTATATAAATAATCTAGCAAAAAGGGTTAAAAATAATAATGACTTTAATCAATTCAAAAAAAATTTTGACATGGGATTAATTTCTGATTTAAAGAATCTAAAATTGAGAGTTTCTGATTTTACAGAAAAAGAATTAAAACGACTTTTTGATTTTAGTTTGAATGACGATAAAAAACAATTTGGTTTTTAACAAAACAGTTATTTATTATTTTGAAAATAAAGATAAAATGATTCAGTATTCTGTAGCAATAATCGAGAATAAAAAAGGTGAAGTTCTTTTATTAAGGAGAAGTTGGTCTGCACCGTGGGGTGATTACAAATGGAGTTTGCCTGGCGGTACGGTAGAAAAAGGTGAAACACCACTAGAAGCTGTTTGTAGAGAGTTGAGTGAAGAGATAGGTGTCGAAATAGAACAAAAGTATTTTAGTCATATATTAACAATAACAGACAAATCAAAGGTTGGTGAATATGAAACTTTTTATTATAAAGTCACATCACCAGATTTTAGGGAAGAAAATATTGTTTTAAATTACGAAAACGATAAATATAAATTCATTGCTAAAGAAGAGTATTCTGATGAAGATTTAATTCCAAATTTAGATATTTTATTTGATTTTTTAAACAAAAATGAAAGATTTGATTATAAGGCTAAAACTATAAATGTAAATAATGTAATACAAAAATCATTAGATATATTAATTCAACCAAACCCATACGAACAAGTTTTTGAAAAAGGACTTGACCGTGCAAAACTTGTTTTAAAAGAAATAGTTGATAAAACAGGTAGAAAGATGAAGCGTTGGGTTAGAGGTGAAAAACCTGAGGTTAAACAAAGAACACCTAAAATTGAAGACCAACCTGATAAACAAACAAATCACGTAGATTATCATTCTATTTATGGTAACGATAAAAAGCTTGAAGAACATGCTAAGAATGCTTCTCCAGAGCAACTAGCAACTTTTATAAAGAAGGAAGGTAATAATCCAAATGCTAAAAGATTAGTTGATATAGCCACAAAAGAATTAAAAAATAGAGGTATTGATTTGCCTTCAGAAGATGATAAGAATCCTTATGGTGAAAAAGAACAATCTAAACAAGAGAAAGTTGAACCTAAACAAGAATCAACAAATGAAGAAAAACAGCAAGAGGGGCAGTCTAAACAAGAAAAAATAGAACCTAAACAAGATTCAAGTTACTCTAAACAAGGACAAGAGCATTTAGATTTAGCATATTTAGCAGATAATGCTAAAGATGTAATAAACTATTTACCAGAAGTTGATAAAGATGCTTCACTATCACCAGAAGAAAAGGAAAAGATAAAGGCAAAATTATACGAACACATTGGTAAATTAACTCACAGAGATATTGGAAAAGAAAACAAAAAACTTGTAAAAGAACATGAAAAATTAGTAGATGTTCTTGAAAGTGATGACAAAGAAGATGATAAAGAAGAAGCTAAGGTTCAAAAAGAGGAATTGAAAGAACTTAAAGAAGAAAGTGAACCTAAGAAGGAAAAAGAAGAAAAGAAAAATACAAAAGACTATTCAGGAATGTCTGACGAACAAAAATTAAAAGAAATTCCTGGAGCAGAAAAACACCCAGATGGTGTTTATAATATCGAAACTGGAGAAGGTTGGACTGGAGATAATTCTCTTGATGAAAAATACAAACAAGAATCTGAAAAGATTGATAGCAATATTAAATCAGACATTAAAAACTTAATAGATGAGGACACTAGAGTTGGTGCTTTAACAATGCAAACTGGACCAGGCGGTTTAGGTAAAACTTTTACAGCAATAAAAGAGTTGGAATCAAACGGTTTTGATGAAATTAAAATAGGTGATAAATCTAAAAAAGGTGATAAATCTAAAAAAGGTTATGTTCACGTAAAAGGCGGTATGACTGCAACTTCATTATATGAGGCCATGCACGATTACCCACACGCTGTTTTTCTTATAGATGATGCTAAGAAAATATTTGAATCTGGTGATGCTTTAGAATACATAAAAGCTGCTACTGATACGAGTAAACAAACTGTAACTAGAGGTATAGCAGGCTCATCGGCTGATAAATCAGAAATGAATAAGGAAAAGTTTACAGACCAATTAAATGATTTAAAAGCAGACCAAAAAGATTTATTAGATTCAATAGAATCTTTAAGAAAAGAGCGTGACCCAGCAAATGATTCAAAAATACAATCTCAACGTAAAAAAGTTAGAGATTTACAAACGAAAATAAAAGACAAACAAAGACAAATAGATTCATTAGGTGACATTCGTTCTAAACAATTTGATTTCAAAGGAAAGGTCATGATGATTTCTAATAGTTTCCCTTTACAAAATAAAAAATTAAAAGAGGAAATGTATAAACCGTTAATGTCAAGAACTTCTTCAGGACAAATAACTGATTTAGCTATGTCAAAAGAAGCTAAATTATATAAATTATCAACATTAATACCTCACTTTGACGCTGGAGTTGATGAAAAAGGGAATAAAATACAGCCTAAGAGTTTTGAAGAGCGTAAACAAGTTTACGATTTTGTTAAAAAAATGGTTCAGGAGGATAGAATTGATGATATATCAACCCGAATACTTTCAGGAATTTATACTCAAAAGAAACAAGCTGAAAAGTCAGGTAAAAACTGGAAGATGGAATTAGCAAAACAATATAAAAAACAAGATGATGAATTCTCAAAATCTTTAAATACAGATATTAACGTTTATAAACATTTGGAAAATTTAATATTCGGAAATTAAAATGGAAGATTTATTTATACATAAAAACCAAGTTTGCAAAAACATAATGGAAAACACCTTAAATAAAGGTGAGATTAGTGATTCATTTAAGTACGATAATGAAATCAAATATCCAAAAACTGGAGTTGAAATTAAAAAACAACTAGCTACAGAGATAGTTAAAAAAGCTGATTTTTTAAAACAATTAGCTTTAAGACTTTCTTTATTAAAAGAATATATTGAAGTTGAACCTTTAGAAGAAACTCCAAATTATCTTTTTAATGAAAAAAGAGAAACTATTTTAAATATTTGTCCTTTTGCTGACAAGATTTATGATGAAAAAATGTCTTATTTAGATTCAGATTTAAACAGTAGAATAACACCTAGAGGTTTTTCTGAAGAAAAGGTTGGTTTTGCTAAAGACGAAAAACAAGCTGAATCTTGTAGAGAATATAATCAAAAGATTAGAATGTGCTGTGAAATTGCTAATGAAATCTCTATTTGTAAAACTATGCATGATAACATAGAAGAGGGTAAAACCTATCAATTAAATTTAAAACAATTAACTTCATTAAAATTTTAAAATATGGCTGGTATAACATTCACTAGAGTTTCTGATAGAATTGTTAAAGTAAATAACAACGGTATTATTATGGGTTTTGCGATAGGCGGTGTTAATATTTTCGAACATCCGTATGATGATAAGATAATTATAACAACGGCTGGTTCTCCACAATCTTTTTCTAATGGACCAGGTGATGGTCAAATGTTCTTAGTTAGCGAAGTTACTACACCAGCTCATGATGGAAAAACTAATTTAGTTGATTTATTAGTAACTACAATATTTAATTAAAATGCTTACTGATTTTGTAGTATTAAAGGAAAAGAAGGTTGATAAAAAAGTTTTTGAATACTTACTACAGAGCGTTTCAACTGAAGTTTATGCTAGAATAAAAGTTAGTGATGAAGGGAATGTTGAGTTTGATTCTTTTTGTGTTGATGATTCTATTTTAGAAGAAAAATGGTTGAAATTATCTAAAAGAAAAAAAGACATTTTGGAATTAGTGTTAAATGAAATTGATTTAGATTCTTTATTGTATGAAGAAAAAAAATACTTTAATGAAGATTAATTTTAGGGGTGTTAAATTAACATAAAGGTGTAAAATTATTTTTACACCTTTTTTTTATAAAAAAAAATACAAAATATAAAATTTTTCATATTTTACAGCTATTTATTTTTTGTAAGAAAAAAATTGTTGATGAATAAAAATTTTAAATTTCACGTACCATTAGATATTTTAGAAAAGTCGCAAGATGAATCTGGTAATATGGTGATGAAAATAGGCGGTATAGCTTCAACTTCAGCAAAGGATTCAGATGGAGAGTTTCTTGACCCTAATGGGTTTGACCTTTCTTATTTTAAAAACCAGGGATTTTTTAATTGGCATCATATGTCTAAAAAAGACCCAATGGCTATTATTGGAGAACCAACTGGTGCTAAAATTACTAGTGAAGGACTTTATGTTGAAGGATTCCTTTATAGTGATAGTCAAATGGCTAAGTCTGTTTACGACACTGCACTAATGTTACAAAAATCTTCAAAAAACAGAAGGCTTGGATTTTCAATAGAAGGAAAGGCGTTAAAAAGACGTTCAGAGGATGAAAACCATCCTGATTATAAGTATGTAGAAAAAGCTGCTATAACTGGATGTGCTATAACCTTCATGCCTAAGAATCCTAGAACCTACATGGACTTAATCAAAGGCGGTGTTGATGAGGATTATGAAGAAGAGGAATATGATAAAGATGAAGTTGAAAAAATGTTAATGGCAGGCTCAACTTCAGGAAGTGAAACTACAAATAAACAAGACCAATCAGGTGCTCCACTAAAAAATGAAAGTGTAGGAAAGGTTAAAAGTTTAGTATCTTCAGAAGATGATAATACAAAATCAGGATTGATTTTAACTAAAAGTCAACTTGTAGATTTTACTTTCAACAAAATTTCAGGTATAAGTTTAAAGAATGCTGAAAAATTCAGCAATATATTAATCAAAAGTTTCGGTATGAAAACTAATGAATTAAATCTACAAGAAAGTGTGGTAGAGAAGGCACTTGAAAAGTTTGAAAAAGCTTTAGATGTTATTTCAAAAGGTGAAAGTTCAGAAGAAACTGATGAGGATACATTTTCGGATGACATGACTGAAGAAGAAGCAACAGAAAAAGCTAAAAGTTTTGCAGACACCTTAATGAAATCAGGTGGTTCAAAATCTTCAGTTATGGCTGCTTTGATTAAAAAAGGTTGTTCTAAAAGTGTAGCTAATTCGGTTTGTAATTCTAAATTTGAATCTAATAACGATGATGAAATAGTTAAATCTATCTCATCAGAAATTTCTGAATTAAAGAAGGGATTAAATGAGATTGTTAATCTTGTTAATGACAAAAATTATTCAGTTGGCGTTATTTTGAAAGGCATTTATGAGTCTGTGCTAGGCATGGATTCAAGAATAGAAACTATTGAAAAAGGTTTATCTACAGACATCGAGAAAAGTCATTCTGATGACTTAGAAAAGGGTGGAACTAGCACTGAACTACAAAAAGCAATTTCTATTTTCTCTGAATTTTCTTCTAAAATAGAAGGATTGGAAACTAAAATAGGAAGCTTAGAAAAAGCACTTGATACACCTAATCAAAGAAAATCTATTACAAGCAGACCAGTCGAAAGAGTTTGGAATGACGGCAATAGTCTTAATAAGGGCGTTGAAGGAAATCAAGTATCAATAAATGATAGAAAATCAGTTTTAGAAATTCTTGATAAGGCAACTTTTGAGAAAGGATATGATGCTGATTACGCTGATGCTTTATTGACATTTGAAAATGGAGGTGATGTTTCGCCATTAGTTAGACAAAGATTGGCTACTGAAAAGAAAATCGTAATTTCATAATAAAATAAATTAAATTAAAAAGCGATGAATGTAAATGTGAATGATTACATGCCTAACGAAGTGTTCTCAGGTAATGGAACATCGTTGGAAGACCTGCAGAATTTAAACAAAGCGTTAGAAGCAGGTAATATCACGGGTAGAAGTACAGCGAATTTAACAACTGCGAGTGGTGCTCCACTAAAAGTTGAATCTTTAGAAAAAACTTTAAAGATTTTATCTCACCAAGAGCAACACATTAAGTTATGGAATATGATTCCTAAGAAAGCTGCTTACAATACAGTGGAAGAATTCAACCAATTATCTAGCTATGGTGCTGACCGTGGTGGTTCTTTAATCGAAGGTGAATTACCAGCGACTGAAGATTCAACTTACATCAGACGTGCTCAATTAGTTAAGTTCTACGGTGTAACTAAAGAAGTTTCACACCCTATGTCCTTAGTAAACGTTCAAGCTTCAGTTGGTAACATTATCCAAAGAGAAGTTAAAAACGGTACTTTGTGGATTTTAAGAAAAATCAATAAAGCGTTGACTAGAGGTAATGAGTCAATTATTCCTACTGAATTCAACGGATTATACGCACAACATCAACAAAACGATGTATTCACTGGATTAGATGCTTACTTTAATTCTGAAGTTGTAGTAGATTTAAGAGGTTCTGCTTTAACTGAAAGTGCAATCGAAACTGGTGCTGAAGCTATTATCCAAAACTTTGGATACCCAACTCACTTAGTAGCACCACCAAAGGTACTTTCTAAATTTGTTGAAAATTTCTACGGAAATAAATTCATTCCGATTAACTCTGCTGCTGTAAGTGCAGGTCAAGTAGGTCAAAACGTTCAAGTTTTTGAATCTCAATATGGACCAATCAAGTTAGAGTGGGATATTTTCATGAATCCAGATTCTCCAAGAAAAGTTGGTGACGCTGCTACTTCTCCAAAAGCCCCACTTCCAATCGTTCCAGATGGTACTACTCCAATGGCTGTTGTAAATGCAGATGCTTCTTCAAAATTCTCAACTTCAGATGCTGGTACGTACCGTTATGCTGTTGCTGGATTAAACCGTATGGGTGAAGGACAATTAGTTGCTGTAGGTGCTGCTGCTACTATTGCTTCTGCTTTAGATGCAGTTGATTTAAAATTCACAGCTGGTGTAGGCGGTGATGCTGCTACTGGTTTCCGTATTTACAGAACTAAAAAAGGCGGTGCTGCTACTGATAATTTCTATCCTTTATTTGAAATTTCAGTTTCTCAGTTATCAGCTGGTTATGATGGCGGTGCTGCTGGATTAGTTAGAGATAGAAATAGATTTATTGCTAACACGGCTCAGGCGTTCTTAATTGAAAACTCAACTGAAGTTTTTGAATTCGCACAACTTGCTCCACTTATGAAAATGGACTTAGCAATCATTGCTCCAGCTTACCGTTTCATGGTATTACTTTATGGTACTCCATTATTGTATGCACCTAAGAAAATGGTACGTTTCATCAACGTAGGGATGGTTTAATTTTAATAATTAAAAACCCACTCTTTAATTAGTAGTGGGTTTTTTAAAAAAAATAAATATGAAAATACTTGTTGAAGGATTACTTAAAGGAGAAAAGATTTCAATTGCTGGATTAGATACTATCTTAGTTCCAGATGATTGTATTATCGAAGTACCTGAAGAGGTTGGAAATAACCTAGTTAAAAATATAGGTTGGAAAGAAGTTTCTGTTGAATCTAGTGAAGATAAAGTAGATTTATCTAAATTAAAAAAGTCTGAATTACTAGAACTTGCTGCTGCTAGCGGTTTTCCTGAAGAGGAATATTCATCATTAACAACTGTAAAATTAGTAGAATATTTGAATTCTAAATTAAAATAAAAATGGCACAAATTGCTTTTCAACAAGGTGAAGATGTTATAGTTGAACTACCGATAGAAGTATCAGCACTTCCAGTAGATATAACAACAGCTACTAATATAAGAGTTCAAGCGTATATTACAAAAAACAATGTTAAATCTAAAGTTTTTGGGTATAGCTTAAATTCAAAATCTGGTTATGGCGTTTGTAGACAAAAATCAGGAATTGGTAATGAACATATCGTTGAAACTTTATTAACCAGAGCACAAACTGTTAATTTTACTCCAGGTATGCTATCATTTGCCGTAGTAGTTACTATGCCAGGTGGAACTGATTTCCCTGACGGAATTAATTCTGAATATAATTTCGATAATATCGGAACTGTATTAGAAGGACTTGCTAAAGATGAAATTATACCGTAAGAAATAAATTCAAATAAATATCAAAAAGCCTATTATTCAATAGGCTTTTTTTTATTTTCAGTTATTTATATGATATGAGTGTATTAACTTTCAAAATGCCGTATAACACCACTCCTGAACTTGTAATAAGTCCAGAAATGGTTATTAAGTTCTATTTATTCGGTATTCCGTTGTGTAATAAGGATGGAAGGGAATTAGATAATGAATTTATAAGACAAAAGATTTTAAACTCACAAGAGTTAATAGAAAATCAACTTTTCATAAAATTAACAGAACAATTTATACATGAAACTTCAGATTTTAATAGAACTGAATGGAAGTCATGGGGGTATGTTAAAACAACTTATCCAGTTAAGATTCCTTGCGAACTAACTGGGTGGTATAATCAAATAAAACAAATTTCATATCCTGGTAATTGGCTTACTTCCAGAAAAGAGGATAGTTCATTAGGTAGTAATGATGGCGTTTATTTTAGACAAGTACATATAGTTCCATCGGGAACAACTGGAAATGCTGAGAGAGGTGGCGTTGTTTATAACGGTTCTACACCGTTTGCTTTATGGATGGGACTAGACCAAATTCCAAATTATTGGCATACTACTTACGTAACTGGTTTTGATAAAGTACCTAGAGAAATAATTGATGCTGTAGGAAAACTAACAGCAATACAACTTTTAGTTCAATTAGGTGATGTTTACATGGGTGTTGGAACTAATAATTATTCAGTTAGTTTAGATGGTTTATCTCAAAGTATTTCTATGCTTAAAAGTAATGAATACGGAATATATGGTTCAAGAATAAACGGTTTCAGTTCAGACCTTTTCGGTAAAGATGGAAAAGGTGGTATAATGGAAACGCTGAGAGCAAAATATAGAGGTGTAATCTGGGATGTTTGTTAATTATGGAAAAACAAGAAAAAAAATTAATAACTAAAGAATTTAACACCAGGTTGTATGAAAAACCAGCTGTTAATTTTGAAGTTGACAGATTCGATTCTGCTATCTTAAAACACGGTTACAACGTACATCACCATAGGGCGTTAAAATGTCCTTGTACTAATAAGGGAACTGGGAGTGCATTACCTGACTGTGAAAATTGTAGGGGGTTAGGATGGTTTTACATAAACAAAACTAAAACTAAGGCTTTAATGCAGAATTTAGGTAATAATCCAAAATATGATTCTTGGACTGAAAAGAACTCAGGTACCACCACTATAACCACTTTATTTGACGATGACGTATCTTATATGGATAAATTTGAGATAATTGACCTAGAGGCAAATTATACACAAATTCTTGATATTAGGTATGTTGAAGATAAAGATTTACTTTTCTCATTCACAGTTTACCAACCGTTAAAAGTATATGATATTTTTGCGTTTGTAGATAGTAGAAGTCCGTTGATGAAGTTAAGTTCTAAAGAAGAAAATGAATCAGACTGGGACTATGAATTACAAAATAATAAAATAGTATTTAATTCAGATAAATGGTATGATATTTATGAATCTGGTAATATGTCAGTTTCTGTTAGATATAAACATACTCCAGTTTATTGTGTAATTGATATACAAAGAGAGGTTTTTAAAGCACGTGACCAATCTGACTGTTCTGATATTCCTTGTGATGTGGGTAAAAATGATTTACATTTAAGAGGTATGCCGCAAAAAAGTATAGGAAGGAGATTACATTACATTTGGGATGCTAATAATAGTGATGGTCCAAGTGTGTTCGATAATTCAACATATTAACAGTTATAAATTAAAAAAAAAGAAAATGGCAGAAATTACTTTAGAAAGCTACAAAGGTTCTAACATAATGAAAGGTTTTGAATCTGACATAGAAAAAGGTGAATCTATGGGCGAAAAACAAATTATCACCACTCTTGCTGAAAATTTTAATAAAGGTATTATTGATTCTGAATTGTTAGAAAAGGCATTAGATGACGTAAATACTTTAGGTATGACGGATGTAGAAAAGGGTGAAGAGGTTACTGTAAAAGGCGGTGTAATCGTAAAAGATGGTGCCGATTGGACTTTGAAAAAAGATGAATCGGAAGATGACGAAGAGGAAGAGGAAGAGGAAGAGGAAGAGAAAGAAGATGATGAAGAGGAAGAGGAAGAGGAGGAAGAAGAGGAAGAATAAAATTTTTATATACAAATATAAAAGGTATTGATGAATATTCAATACCTTTTTTTTATGATTAAGATAAGAACTCAAGATGCGTCAGGAATCCTTAGAGATTTCAATTTACCACCAGGAACCAAAAAACAAATAGCAAAAATGGTTCAACAAAGATTATTAGCAGAAGTTTACGAAAAAGTTGTAGATTTAGCTAATAAAAATTTAGGTAGTACTAAAAAACAATATATAGATGGTATATTAATATCTAATGATTCTATTGAACTTGAAGGTTTTATACCTAATGCGGTTGAAGATGGTATTTCTGGGTTTGATATGAAATCTGGTTTTTCTAAGAGTTCAAAAAAGAAAAGTACAAAAAGTGGAGGCTGGTATTTAACAATACCGTTTAGAGTTTTTACACCAGGTAGGGGTTCTGATTATAGAAACCAAATGTCATGGCAAATTTATAGAGCAGTTAGGGCAAATAGAAAATATGATGCAGGTACACCTGATTCAAGACCAGCTTTTTCTGATAATAAAACTGGAAGAGTTTGGGAACAATATGAACATAAATCTCCCATATTAGAGGGTATAAAAAGAACAATTAATCCTAACAATGGTCGTAGCAGTTATAGTACATTTAGAAGGGTTAGTAATAATAGCAACCCAGATAGTTGGATACATACTGGAATAATGGCTCATAGGTTATTTGATAAAGCTTGGGCTGAGGTTGATTTGGAAAAAGTGATTGAAGATTCATTAAATAGTTTATAGATGCCTAACGAAAAATTCAAAGATATTTCTAATAATAGAAGGATTAAGGGGTCAGGAAATAGAGTTGGTTTACCTGAAACTCAACCTGATATTAATTTACTAAACACTAGAACTATAATTGCTTATGTGATAGCTAATGACTTAAAAATAGACATGTTTTATGCTGACGACCAAGGTGACACTATTGTTTTACGTGGTTATCGTTCTGTATCACCAGTAGCCATCGGTTCTCATGTAACTTCAGGAAATATGGTTTTTAGAGCATTCTTAATGGAAGGTGTATCTAAGTCTAAAAGAGTTCCAAAATGGAGGTTATTTAGAGTAGATAGAGTTAGGTCAATAAGGGTTTATCATAGTCCTTCAAGAGCAAAATGGAATGTTCTTTATAGACCTAATGATAAACATATAGGAAACATGTTCCAAGAGGCAGAAAGAGATTCACGTTCAGTAGCTAGAGCAAAACAAAGAAGAAACCAATAAATATTTAAAATCATGCTTATACCAGAAAATGTAATATATTTCAATTTAAAATCTCTTTTAGATTTAATAAAACACGATTTTGAAACAGAAGAATTAGAAAAAACTATTCTTTATGATTTATTAAAAATAGATGATAACGGAATGGAATTAAAGCTTCATAGATTTAATTATTTAGAACAAGCTAAGTCTTTATTTGTTGATAGTCAAAAGGGAACTTCATCAAGGGGTTTTAAAGTAACTATGGGTTATAATACTCAAAGACAAGGTTTACCAACCGTACATATTTTATTACCTAACGAATCAAAATATGAAGTTGGAATAGGAAACGGAGAAGGATATCAAGACCAAATAATTGATGAAGACAATGATACCGTAAAGACTAGATTTACAAACGTACAAAGAGCAACTTACAATTTAATGATAACTTCAGATAACTCTTCAGAAGTTGTTTTAGCATACCATGTTTTAAAAAATTTAATGTTCGCTGCTTTTCCAGCATTTGAATTAAGAGGGTTGAGAAATGTTGAGTTTGGAGGTCAAGATGTTCAATTTAACAATGAATTAATGCCTGACACTATATATCATAGAAATTTAACTATGACTTTCTTTTATGAATCACATGTTTCTTCTTTAATGGTTGAAAAATTAGTCACTAATTTGTGTTTTAATAAAAACACTGATTATATAACAGATGAATTATAACACTAATAAATTATTTTACAAACAAACAGTTATTTATTTGTAAACAATAAAAGTATGTATATTGATTTAAAAATAAACATTGAAACTTTCTGCACTTGTTCTAGCATGTCTTTTTCTGATAGATTGACGTTAAATAAAATTTACAACAAATCTATTCTAAAGACTTATTCTGAATGGTATGATATTATTTCTATTGATTTTGTGATTCATAAAAACCTATCTAGCTTACATAATAAAAATAATAATGCTAATAAAGTTTTAGATGAAAAACAAAACATAGAACAAAAAAAAGTTTCTGAAAAAAACGTAAATAAAAATAAATAAAAATGGCTATAAAATTTAATTTTGGCGGAAAAACGGTTATTGAACCTGGTTCTTATGCTAGAATAATTGGAGGTACTGGTATTGTTCCTCCAGTTGCTGCGTTCGGTAAAGTTATGTTAATTGATACTGGTTCTAATGAGGGTTTTGGAATCGGTGGTGGTATTAATGGAGAACTTTCTAATGGTAAAAACACTATTGTGGAATTTTCAAATGCTACGGATTTTAAAGAATTTGTTAGAGGTGGATTATTTTACGATTTAGCTGATTACCTTTTTAGACCTTCATTCAACGGTCAAGGTGTAGATTCTATAAAATATGTTAGAGCAGGTTCTACAACAGCTGCTAGTAAATCAACTACTATAAATGCAAATACGTTTGTAACTAAGACTGGAACCATTGTAACTTCAACATCCTCAACTGCAGTTGTCGGTACTGGTACTAAGTTTACAACAGAACTTTCTATTGGAGATACTATTGCAGATGACGCTACTGATACTGCCGTTGGAGTTGTAGCTTCAATTACTGATGATTTGAACTTAGTTTTAGTTGCTAATGCAATTTCTACTAACTCACCAGGTATTTCCTACTCAGCTAGATTTTCACAACCTCAAGGCGGTACATTTACCATAAAAACAGTTAATGAGGGAATCGGTGCTAACGGTATATTATTTAATTCAGATTTAATTAAAGGTTTTGCTTGGAAACTTGAATCTGGAATACTTGATACTTCAAAGTTCAAATTTGTATTTTACGGTGGTAACTTTAGAGGTGTAAATGCTTCTTCTAAATATTTCACAAAACCTAAATGGGTTATAGGAACAACCTATGCTTTAAATGCTGAAGTTTATTATAACGGATTAGTTTGGAAGTCTTTACAAGCTAGTAATGCTGGTAATACGCCAGATGCTAATCCTAGTTTTTGGAGTATAGTAGATACGTCTGATAATTATGGTGGCGTTAAACCGTCAGAATCTAATTCAGTAGCACTTGTATCTTCACCAGAACTTTCTACTCTAGTAGAATTGTTTTCTTGGATGGAAACAGATTCAACATTCAAAGCTTACTTTAAATTAACAGCTAAAACTGTAAATGGAGAAGGAAAAATTGATGATGGGGACTTAGCTTCACTTTCAACTTTCCAATTATTCTCTGGAGGTACAACTTCTTATTCTGCTTCTGACTTTGATGCTGTTTTAGATAATATAACAGAAGAGGATAATTCATTTTTCCTAATGGATGTTTGGGGTTCTAATGCTAAAAATGCAAATAATACTAAATTATTATCTCATATAGCTAATGACTCTGAATTTTCTAAATTAGTAGTTATTGGTGGTGGGTATGATTCTTCTGAATTCAAAGGTGAAAACGGTTCTCTTGGTATTGCTAAATACTTTAATTCTTCAAAAATGATTTGTGTTCATGGAGGTATTAATATAGCTGGTAATAACGGTGTAACTAAAGAATTACCTTCAATTTATCACGCAGCCTTGTATTTAGGAAGAACTGCTGGACTTGAACCGCAAGTACCTTCAACTTGGAAAGATATTAATATTTTATCACCAATCCACGAATTAAGTAAAAAAGAGCGTGAATTAGCTTTAATGGGCGGTGTAGTTCATCAGAGATATGTAGATGGTAGAGGATGGGTTATAAATCAATCTATTAATACCTTACAACAAAACGAACAATTATATTTACCAAACGGTGATTCTTATGAAGTTTCAATTGAAAGAATTAAAATGCAATTAAATAAAGAATTGATTTTAAGTTCAAGATTGTCGTTTGTAGGTGGTAATTTAAATACAGCTTCATCGGAAGATGTAAAAGTATTCACAGAAGGTTATTTATACAGCAGAACAGCAAGACCTAATTTAGATAATTTAATCATTAACTTTAGGGATGTTACCGTTTCATTAGTTAATGATTGCTGGAAGATAAATTACGGATTTACACCTAATTCACCAATAAATAAAATGTTCTTTACTGGTGTAATGCTTGATTCAAATATTAGTATTTAAATTTTAGAATAAATGGCAAATAATAATGTATTAACAGCACCACTAGCAGTCATAAGAGTAAATGGCATCACTATTGGTAAAATGAGAAATATACGTGTGACGGAATCTTTAAGACGTACTAGAGTAGTTGGATTAGGACAATTAGTTCCAGATGAATTACCAGTAGTTGAATGGTCTGGTACTTTAACTGCTGAGTTAATGTCTATTGACTTAAAGAAATCAATGATTCCAGGTGCTATAAATCGTATTTCTTCAAACGTTGAGGATTGGACTAATTCTGTTTTATTACAAGAAGATGGTATTCAAATTGATATTATGAAGAGGGTAAAAGACCCTCAACAAGCTGATAACTTATTCCCTAACTTATCACCTGACCCTAAATTTATACAAAGACAAATAACTGGTAAATTTGAATTATTTGCTAGTGTTAAAGCTGCTTTTATAACTAGAGAAGGTTTTAATATTTCGGAAGGTTCTATATCAGGAAGGGATGTGGAGTTTGAATATAAAACTCCAATATTATATCCTAATTGGTAAAAAATAATAAAGAAGTGTGGTGAATTCCCCACTTCTTTTCTATTTGTATAAATAAGTCTTCAGCTCCAACCTAACAAGTTTAAGTGAGTTAAAATTAAAAAAATAAAAAGATGACTATTTTACAAAAAAACTTAGTGTTTAAATTGGATGGGAACCAATATGAGATAAAATTCCCAAACGTAGGGCAATACATGGATATTGAAAATATGCGTATTGGTTTAACAAACGGTGCTTATGTTGATTTGATAAGAACTGGGTTAAAGAGTGCACATTTCCAAGTTGATTTAGTTGATGCTATTTCTGTTCTTTACGTTCTTGTTCCTAATTTAAGGGGTGATTTAAATGTAACTAACTATAATGATTTAGATGTATTCACAGCTAAAAAAATAGTTAATGTTTACAAAAGAGATATCAAACCTTGGTTTGAAGGTTTAATGGAAGAATTATTAAAAGATGAAGAAATTCCAGAACCAATTCAACCTAAGAAGAAAAAGAACGAAGAAGCTAAACAAGGTCACATTGATTTAAATTAATTTTCCTATGATAGTTAATCCATTTAAGGATTCTGAGATGATTCTCAGAATCCAACAATGGAATTCAAAATTTACTTTTGATTTTTTATTCAGACAAAAGTATAAAATTCCATATGGTAGCGTACAACATCGTGAGATGGATTTTTTTGATATGAAATTTGATATCTGTGAAGCTAAATTTATGGATTATGTAGTTAGTGTTAAAAAATTCGGTGATGAATATGAAGACCAGTTATTAAAAATCAAAGAAGTTGACGTTGAAATTGCTGATAAATTACAGCAAGAGGAGTTCGACCAACTTGACCTTTCAGACTTTGATAATTTATAAAATGAGCGGAAAAAAATTTGTAATAGACTTTGATTTAGATGATAAAAATTATCGACAAAAACTAGATAAGTTAATGAATGAAACTGCCAGAATGACCGAAAAGGCTTCAGGAAAAGGCGGTTATTCTAACTTATCTGCTAGTGATAATCAATCATTGAGACAAATGGGTATGCGTGAATCTGAAGCTAGATTTCGAGAACAGTATTCAAGAGCAGAAGTCGAACTTGCAAAAAGAAGAGTTGCTTCTGGTCCATTCTCAGGTATGGCCACAGCTCAAGACCATAAAATAGTTCAACAAGCTAAAGTTTTTGAGGATTTCCATAAAACAATGGAGGATTCTAATAAATTCAATAAATTAGCTCACTATGAGGAAAAAGCTAGACACCGTGAATATAGAACTTTAACAACTCATCAATTAGAAATAGAAAGGAGAAAACTGAGAGGTGAAGCTACAAAGTTAGAGCGTTCTGGAAAATTAGATGAGGCAGATGAAAAACGTAGGGATATTTCAGCCTTAGAACACGTAATAAATCAAAGAAAAGGTGAAGACCCTCAAACGGCAGCAATGAGACAATTCGGAACTCATTATTTCATAAATCAAGCTATGAGTTTGATGCCTGATTTATTAGGAAAAGGAGGACAATATGCATCACACGGATTACAAACAGGTATGAATATATTCTCAGCTGCTAGAATGAGCGGTATGGGGATGACTGGTTCTGGATTGGCAGGTGTGGCTATGGCTTTAGTTGACCCTATAATTCAAGCAATCGGTGACGCTAATGAGAATAATAAAAGTATTATGCGTATGGGTTCTACTGTCGGTGCTGGTGATGAAGATACTAGACTTAGTTTACATAATAAAAATTATTATAGCGGTGGGTATGAATCTAAATTTTCCAACTTAGCAATGCTAGAGAAAGATGCTATTGAGGGTATGAATAGTTACTTACGTTCAGGAGTTTATGGTGGTACTACAACTAAAGGATTATTGAAAGGTGCTTATGAAGAAACAGTGATTGAGAGAAGTTTAGGGGTTTCTGCTGAGTTACAACAAGAATATGCTAAGACTGGTAAATATGGTGATAGACAAGGTGCTGAAGGAATTTATGGTTTTGCTAAAATGCTTGAATCAAAAGGTGTAGGTAATATAAAAGTTGGTATAGATGAAAAAGGTAATATTGGTGAAAGGAATTTAACAAGACTTCCAGAATATCTTAAAAGACTTGTTGAATTAAATGAAGGAATCTATAAAATAACTGGTGATAAATCTAAATCAGCACAAGAAGCTAATATGAAGTACATGGGTTCAATATTAGGTTTAGGGGGTATTTTTAAAGAATCTGATGTTGCTGCAGAAACAGCTCAAGGAATATCTTCAGCATTTGCTAATCCGAAGGATGCACTTCATCAATATAAAAATGTTAGGGCGTATCGAATGGCTACTGGTAATACTGGCGTTGTAGGTATGATGGAAGCTTTTGAAAACATGGGTGACGCTAAAGTTATAAATCAGATGATTAGTAATTTAGCAGCTGAAAGAGGAATAAAGGGTCAAATTGGTAAAGGTGCTGGATATAACGAACAAGCGTTTTTATTAGACTTACAACAAATGACTGGTATGAAGAATCAAACTAAAACTAGACAACTTTATAATCAATGGACTAAATCAGGTGGTTTGAGGGATGAAGATATGGGAAAATTTGTTGACGTTGACCCTACGGAAAAATTAGCAACAGCAGCAGAGAAATTAACTGGATTCTTTGAGGTTGAAGGTACTAAAATAGCAAGTACAATTCAAGAGTTTGCTAAAGGTATGATAGATGGTATTAAAAGTTTTTCTATGTCTGTTATTAAATTTGCTACTTATGTTGATAAATTAATAGATTCTGTCAATAGTTTTTTTGGTTATGATACTTATTATCCTGAAAGTTTAACTGGTTACGTTATGCCTAAAAATTCTAAGACTAGAACTGGTGCTGCTAAAAAATTCGGTGGTGCTGGAGATACTTGGTAAAAATATTAAATATGCTTAGATACGAACAATATTATAGAAAAAGTGATAAGACAGAATTCATAAAGGCTGTTAAGAAATATTCTTATAAATTAGGAATTGACCCTAATTGGCTTATGACTTTAATGATGTCTGAATCTGGATTAAGTCCAACTATTGAAAATAGTCTTGGATACGTAGGTTTAATACAGTTCGGTGCCACCACAAGAAAACAACTTGGTGTAACTAAAGAGGAGTTGAAATCAATGGGCGGTGCTAGACAAATGGAATATGTTTATAAATATTTCGTTGGATATGCAAGTCGTGGTTTAATAAAAGATTTAACGGATTTATACTTAATAAATTTTTATCCAAACGCTGGGGGTGTTTATGGCGGTACGTTAAAAAAACCTGACAATTGGAGATTTCCAGATTCAGTTAGAAAGGCTAATAAAGGGGTTTGGACTAATAAAAAAATAAATTATGATGGCGGTGGAAATTACATTTCCATAAAATCTTTCAGAGAGTGGGTTTTATCAAAAGTTCCAAAAGAAGAAAGAATAAAAGATAGTGTTTTTGAAAAAGATGAAATTGTTAGTGAAAAAAATAAACCCACGATAACAAATCCTCAACAACAAAGGTCAAAGAATAAAACAGGCTACATAACATACACTCACACTTATTCAGACATTAAAACTTTAGATGAATTAATACGATACAAAACTTGGAGAAAACCTGGAGTTTCAGAATCCCCATCAGCAACTGAATTATTAAATTTTGAAGATAATAAAAATTCAATAAGACAAGCTTATTCAAAAAGATTCTCAAAACAAATTTCTGATAGTTATCTTAAAGATAACATACTTGTAGGAACTAGAATAAAAATACCAATAGATTGGGTTGAGCCTGAGTTTATAACCTTTGATGGTTCTTCTAATATTTTTCCAAATGAAGATACTGAAACATTTATAGCAGATTCAATGTTAAAAGCAACTGCTAGTCCAGAATATAGAATTGAATTTTTAGGTGGTTCAAAAGAAGGTTCTGTATCAAAAGTAATTCCTAAAACTAGAGTTTGGATATGGTGTAAGTCTTTAGGTATTAAAAATGGTGGTGATAATGAACCTAGATTCTCTTCAGAAGGAGTTGTTTTTGATTTATCACCTTTTATAACGAGTTTGGATATAAGTACTGGTGGTGCTGCTGGAACTTTCAATATACAATTACCACCTTTATTATGTGAGTGTACTGAAAACGGTTGGAGAATAAAAACTGGTTCTTTGAATGAGTTTTATACGAGGGATGGTGGTGAAGAAAGAAATTTTTCAGCAAAAGGTTTTGTTAATCAACAAACTGAAAATAACGAAATAAGACGTTCAAAATTTTTATTTCATAATATAATAAGTGCTAATGATATAGTTTGGATTTCTTTAGATAATCCATTATCAGAACCAATAGATGGTTTAAAAGGTGTAGATGGCGAATATGATTTAAATAATCCTAAAATTGATAAATCAGAAATACCTGGAAGGTATTGGGATATGATAGGACTAGTGGATTCAAATTCGCAATCGTATCAATCTCAAAGTTCTATGGTTGGAATTACGATAACTGGTAGGGATTGTATGAAATTATTAATAGATGATTCCTCATATTATTTAACATTACCAGAAGAACAAGAAAGAGCGTATAAAACAGAAGGTTTGTTTGTAAATGATAATCCTAAAAACTGGGGAAGACCAGCACGTGTTTCTATGGTAAATATGACTTCTAAATTATTTAGTTTACAAATCACATCAGCCAGAACCGTAGGGGAAATGTTAAGTTTTATAATTTCATCACTCGCAGCAATAGAAATAGCACCTGATAAATTATTCTCTTCATATCAACAACAAGAATTAAACGGACAAGGGTTTGGTATAAGCAGATATGAGTTTTTTGATTATAAAAACAACACTAACCAAACATATAAAGCTGCTGGAATTTGGCAAATAATTAAATTACAAATTGATAATTATTCAGTTAATGATAGAACTGTTATTGAAAATAGATTAGCAGTTCATAGTGGTTCTCTATTGAATGCAATGAAAATTTTTGCTGACGATAGATTTATAGAATTATTTGGAGACACTTATGTAGACCAGTTTTTTATTATAGTTAGAAGACCACCTTTTAATAAAAAGGGTGTTTTTGATTATATAAAGAAAATAACTGGTGCGGCACCAATAGGTTTACCTTTTGAGGTTGATAAAAATATTGAGAGAAAATCTAACACACCTAAACTTTTAAAAGATTCTAACGAACATATAGAAAAACAAAATGATACTCACCATCATAATAACGGACAAAGTATTGATGACGGAATAGTTATTTCAGAGAATTTTAGTTGGTTTAGCGGTGACGTTTATTCTTGGTATAGGATTTCTCTTCCATCGGTAAACGCTGCTGATAGAACATATGCTTCTGATAAATTCCCAGTTATTTTCTTTAGAGAGTATTGTGAAATATGGGGTAATAGAGCCTTAGACGTTCAAAGTAATTATACACCTTGGAATAAAATACCATTAAAGACAAACAAAAAAGAAATAACTACAACTTTTGAAACTCAATTGTATGAAGATTTAGCTTTTTTAGTCGAATCTAATGCTTACCTGCCATTTACAAGAACTGGTACTATAACTATACATGGAGATAGAAGAATAAAGGCTAAAACTTGGATTAGATACTTACCTACTGGTGAAATATTTTATGTAGAAAATGTACATAATTCTTATAGAATAAGTGAGGGTTCAATAGAAAGAATCACCACATTATCTGTATCGAGAGGAATGGTTGAATATAACTCTTCAGGACAATATATTTTACCATTATATTTTCAAATAATAGATGGTTTACCTAATAGTTTAAAACCTGATGAAGATGAAGTTAAAGAAGAAACTATTGACACTAGAATTTTAAATGTGTATTTTGATTTTGACAAGTCAGTTTTAATAAATCCGTCAAGAACTGATTTAGAAAATGCAGATTTAATAAATAATTTAAATTACAGAAAAGAATTACAAGAAAAAAGCGAAAAAGCAATACAAGAACTTTTAACTGAATTATTGAAAAGACCTGATATATCAATAAAAGTAATAGGACATACAGATGAAAATGGTAATATTTTTTACAATAAGGAATTAAGTTTACAGAGGGCAAAAACAATAAAAGATGAACTTGTAAGAATGTATAAAATATCTACTGAAAGAAAAGATATTGATGTAATTTCTTTTTCAAAAAGAATACAAATAGAAGGTAGTGGTGAATCAAAACCTATAAAAACAAATAAGGGTGTTTCTGGCGATAAGAAGAGAATAATTGATGCCGAAAATAGGAGAATTGAAGTTGAAATAATAAGAAAGGATAGAAAAAGAAACGATAAAAATCCAAATGCAAATAAAGAAAATGATTGGAGTAAATGGAGAGTTAATCCGTCAATATTTAATTTCTTTAAAACAAGAAGACAATTTTGTAGTAGGGTTGATAATCTAAATGAATTAAGTAAGTATGTAAATCAAGTTGAACCCACACCTTTTGACAATGATATAACGACTGTTAAACAAACTAAGATTTTAGAAAACGAAGAGCAAAAAAACACTAATTATCTACATAATAATGATAAAATGCTTAATGAAGTTTTTGATGAATTTAAGGTTTTATTGATAGAGGGACAGATAGACCCTATAATTGAAGAGAATCAACAACAAGATAATTTGTAAAATGGAAAATGAAATTTTAGGAAAAAAGGGATTCCCAACAGATGAAGTACCGTCATTCATAGCCAACATAAAAATACCTGTTGATATAGATAGAAGGGAATTTATAAAATATTGTTATAAAACTGGAACTGTTTTTGTACTTGGCGTAGATAATCAATTTGAATCAAATGTTTTAATTTCCAGAGATTTAATTCATCAACTTGTTTTTCCAAACGATTCTGTTGAATTAGGTTCTACTGTTTTATGTATAACTGATTCTATATATGGCACTTCAAAGATTGTAGGTATATTCCAAGATGTAGAATCAGAACAAGAAATTTTTGAAGAAAATCAATGGCGAATATTAAAAATAAATGGAGATTCTTTTGTAGATTTAGATGCTAAAGGTAATACTGGTGAACTTAATTTTGTAGTTAATAGTGGTGGTAATAATGGTATTTCATCAAACTTTAGGTTTTTAAATTCACAAAATAAGGCAAAATTAAATTTTGAAATACAAGGTGTTTTTGATATTGAAGTAGATGATGAATTTAATATATATTCTCAAAGATTATTTAATTTACAAATCGAAAATACTGACGATGACGGAAAACCTACTGTGTTTAAAATTGAGGATGGTGAAGGACTTACTTTTCTTGATGAATTTGAAAATTCAATTTCTACAAATGAGAACGGTGTTTATATTAAAATAGATAGTGGTGAAGAGTTTGGTTTAACAAAAGAAGGTTTTTTATATAAAAACAATAAGGCTGATTTAAAAAATATATTAATTGATTTTTTAGATTCAATTTCACAATCTATAATACAAACACCATCTGGACCAGGTTCATTTGACCCAAACACTTTAGCTAAATTAAATAAAACTAAGGTTGACGTAAAAAATTTGTTTAAGTAATTAAAAACATATATTAATTATTTATGAGTTCTGCAATATTAGACGCACAAAGACGTGTTGGAGAAATAACGTCACAAGCTGGAAGAGCATTTCTACATAGTCAATTTCCTGACGAATTTGAGTACTATATGTGTGGTATAGAAATTGTAGATGCTAATGATAGTAATAACGTTCTTGACTTTATAACATTTCCTATATTGCCTGAAAATATAAGAATTGATGATAATAAAATACAAAATGTAACTAAAACTTCTAATGGTGTTGTTGTTTTAGAAAATTTTTCATTTGTTCCTAAAACTATATCAATATCTGGAAATTTCGGTAGGAGATTTAAACTTGTTTCAGGCAGTGGGGAAACCTTTCCAGCTGTTATTACTTCAGATAAAGTTACTGACGTTTTTGAAAACATAACTAATAAATCAATACAATTACCAGAATTTAGTATAAGTGCTAAAAATGGTTATGGTATGACTAAAGTTTTAGAAAAGATATTCAAAAAAAGTTCCAGTATTAGAAATGGTGCGCCAGTACAAATGTTCTTCTACTGTCAAGCTTTTAATGCAAATTATTTAGTGCAACCTATAAACATACAATTTTCTCAAAATAGGTCAACTACTAATATGATTTGGGAATATTCTATGACCTTAAAGGCATTAGCACCAGCTGATGAATTAATTAGTAAAGAGCAAGATGATAGATTATTAGAAACGTATTTAAAAGAAGATGTCATAAAATCAGCAGCAAGTTCAATCATTGAATTCGCTAGAAGTGAAAAGAAATTATTAAGTAGTAAGTTGATGTTTGCAACTGGTAAAGTAATAGGATTAAAATAATGGCTTCAGAAGGTTTAAATAAGGCAATACAAGAGTTTAAAGAATTAACAGATTTCAATGTTAATTTATTTCTTGTTAATAGTAGTGATTTTTTTGAAAAAGACCATCCTAATATTATAAATTGGTATAAGGGGGTTACGGATGAACCTAACTCTCAAAGTTTCAAAAACTTATTCACTATGCTGATAGAAAGTTCAAAGTGTCTTTCTACTTTTTCTGAAATTAAATCTAATTTTGATTTAAAATTTTATCATTTTGAATTACTTGAAGAATTAGAAAATATACATACTCAATTAACTAAATGTCTTTGGTTAAGTAAACTTTTACGTTCAACTAGAACACAAAATAGTTGGAAGTCTAAAATAGAATTAGACTATGTAATGAAAAAATACGACACACTAGAAAAAGTACAAAGGAAACAAATAAATTTTGTAAATTTCGATAATGATTGGTGGGAGTTGGCTTTAAGAAACGATTTATCTGAAAAGGATTATGATGTTAGTGGCGGAAAAATATTAAAATTACCAGTTAATTTTAAGGCAGGGCAATTTTTAAAATCAGTTGTAGATAATCCGATAGGTGAAAAAATGTATGGTCGTGATATAAATAGAAAATTAACTTTTATAGATGATGACCTTGATACGTTAAGCTACAATGATACCGTAAAGCAATCATTAGAAGTGTTCCTAGAAACAAGATTAGGTTCTATCCCAGAATTTCCAAAAATAGGATACAATGAATCACTAATCACTGGTTCTAATAGAGGAACTATTTCTTTACCGATATTACAAAGACAGTTATTAAATATATTCAGAACAGACGATTCATTCACTAGTTATAAAATAACTAGAATAGAATGGATTCAAGATTCCTTCTTTCTTGATTTTGAAATAAATACTGTTAGAGGTGAATCACTTAGTAAAACTATAAAATTTTAAAATATGTCAATAGTTAAGCCTCAAACGGTTGAAGAATTAAAAGGTATGTTTATCGAATTACTGATGAACCATACTGATAAGGTTACGAAAGTAGCACCTTTAAGTACATTAAACGGTATTGCATACGGCACGGCTAAATTAGGACAAAGGGTTTTAAAAGATGTAGCTTTAATAGAAACTCATTTATTTCCAGATTTAGCTTACGGAAAATATTTAGATAAAGTTGCTGAAAATTTTGGTATTTCACCTAGATTTGGTTCTTCTGAGAGTTCAACTTATATTAGAGTTGTAGGTACACCTGGTACTACATATACTGTAGGATTGCAAGAATTTTTTGGAAATAATGGGGTGAAATTTGACATAACAGAAACTTTTTCTATTCCAAATGAAGGTTTTGGTTACGTTAAAGTTAGAAGTCAATCTAAAGGTTCATTTACAAACGTTGAACCTTTATCTATCACTAGAGTTTCACCAGTACCAATAGGTCATAAATATTGCATAAATGAATATAGTTCTTTTGGTGGTAGAGATATTGAAGAAGATGAAGATTTTAGAAAAAGAATAAAAGAAGGTTCTAATATAATTGCTAGAGGAACTTTATCAATGTTAGAACAGGTTTTTAATAAAATAAATAATAATGTTTTAAAATGTTATTTTAGAGGTTGGAATAAACAAGGACAAGTAGTAATACAAATTTTAACTCAGAATGGAATTGATTTAAATAATTCTGAATTAAATGAATTATTACTAAAAGGAAAGGATTTCTTCTCATTAACAGAATTGAAGCCTGACGGACAAAACGGTTATGGTATTAAATTAGAAAATGTTTCTTGGTTTGCAGTTGATATTAGTGTTAGGATTGAATTAGAATCAAACGTTAATGTGGATGATGTAAGAAAAGAAATTCAAATAAGACTTAATAAATATTTTGATTATAGATATTTTGATAAGCCTAAAGTTGAATGGGATGATTTATTAGGTATTGTAAAATCAGTACCTGGCGTTAGGTATGTTTTAGATAATTATTTCTTCCCACAACAAGATGTGGTTATACCTAAAAATCAATTGCCAAGAGTTAGAGGGTTTTTATTATTAAATCCAGATGGTTCTATAATAACTAATTCTGGAAATACCTTAAATCCAATATATTATCCATCAACACCTGATATTAGTTTTCAAAAAACAATATATTCTTCAATTTAATGGCAGAAACTAAAATAATACCAACTTTAACTTCATCACTATCTAATCAGACAGATTTACAAATATGCTCTGAATATTTAGGGGTAACGGTTGATTGTAATGGAACTACTATAAATACTGAATTACCAAACATAAGGTTAGCTTCATATTTTTCTTTTGATGGTAATCTTAATGGAGTTAATTTTGAAGAAGGTGAATTGGTATTTAACGGAGTAAATATACCATTAGGAAACGATTTATGGTTGAATAACGATGGTGAATTAATAGTTAAAGGTAATGATAAAGATGCTTTCTATATAAATGAAGATGGTGAATTGATTTATGATTATTGTTATTTAGAATGTCACGAAGAATACTATGTTTGCGATTACATGGAAGATAATTATTTCAATGAATAATAAAACAGATATAAAAAATATAAGATAATAAAAATGGGACAAACATTTAGATTAGAAAAAGGAAGTGCGTTGACTTACAAAGAAGGTGACGACAATTTAAAATTTCCACACCTTTGGAATTTAAACAGTACTTATGAAGTTGGGATGATTGTTTTTGATGGTTCTGATTTTTATTACCTTTGTATACAAGATATCAATACTCCAAATTCAGTACCTTTAACAAATAATACTTATTGGAAAAAACTTTCTCAAACTTTATCTCTAAATTTAAATGATTTAGGTGATGTTGAAATAACAAATCCAATAATAGGTCAAGGAGTAAAATATGACGGTACAAAATGGGTTAATGACAACGGTTCTCTTTCAGTCATTAATGTAACTCATAGCCAATTAATCACATTAATAAATAATAACAATGTGATACCTGGTTTTTATTATAGATTAGAATATACTAACGTACATAATATAGATGGTACTGGTGATGTAAATAGCGGTGCTATTGAAAATTTACTTTTAGTTGGTTTGACTAATAATAAAATTTCAAAAAAAGCTTTTTCTGAATCATTTCCTAACGATACTATTTATTATGATGTTAATAATATTTTAGCTGAAGATGGAGTTACTTCAAGACCTGGTTTCATCGAAAGAAGGATATCAAATGACAATAATATTTCAACTCCATTTGATTTTAGGACAACTAAGGTTAGGAGATATAAACAAAATAATCCTTTATGGACGCCATCAACTTCCTACATAGCTAAAACCGTTGTTATTAATTCAAATTCTGTTTATGGTTGTATAAAAAATCATACATCAACTGCTTCTTTTAATAATGATAGAAAAAAATATTGGGTTAAACTTTTTAGTTTAACGAGTAACGTTTGGGGAGAATATGTAATTCCAGGTTCTATATCTACATTTTCAAATAATCAGCTTGGAGGTTTTAATTTTCAATATAACGTTTCTGATTATAATGATTATTTAGTTATACAAAATCCAAATGATTCATTTAATATAGAAATTGGTGATAATATTGGTTTTAACGCCACTAATAAGTTAGGTGATATTCTTATTGGTTCTGGAGTAAAAAACTTATCTATAAGTTCAGGAAGTGCTGGAATAACTATTGGAACTGGTTGTAGTGAAACTAAGATAGGTTTTGATTGTAAATTAGTTTATTTAGATTCAAATAATAGCAATTCAGAAATTGTAAATAGTAATGAGGTTGTATTAGGACAATTAACTAATAACAATAAAGTTTTAGGTTACACTATTGGCGTAACGATGTCAGAATATACAAAATATAATGAAATAGTTAATTCCATTGATTGTACTTTTGCTAGTAATTCTAAAAATAATAAAATAACTATTTCTATAAATTCACATTGTCTTGAAGAAATTGAATCGAATGAAATAAATCAATCAAATAATGTTATTTTGAATTATTCTTGTAAAGATAACGTTATTCAAGGCTCAAATGATATTTCTATACTTGATTCTTCTTATAGAAATGAAATAATTGATTCTAATACCATAACTATTTCTGATGGTTCTAGTTACAATAAAATATTAGGTTCAACAGACATTTCTCTATCTACAGAATCAAATAGTAATAAAATTTTTGGTTGTAACACCATCACTTTAGGAACTCATTCAAATTTTAATGAAATCACTGAATCTTCAGGAATAGTTATTGGAGATAATGTAGATGAATGTGAAGTTAGGGTTGGTTCAGATGGTTCTAGTATTGGTAACGGTTGTAGTTTAGTTTATCTAAGAAATTCTGGAGTTGTAGCTGTTCCTTCAAATAGTAGAGATATTAAAATACAAAATGTCGGTTCTGTAATCTTTTCAGATTTAAATTCATCATGTGTTTCTATATATTTAACAGAAGGCGGTAATTTTACGATAGGTAGTGCATGTAAATATTTAGGAATTAAAAATTCATCAAGTACAATAAGTTTAGGAAATGGTAATACCAATATTAAAATTGATAATTCTGGAGCGATAAATATCGGAAATAACAATAAAGATTTAAATATACAATCATCAGGAACTTTCAATTTAGGTAACGGAAACATTAGTTTATTAATTAAATCTTCAAGTGGATTTTCGATAGGTAATGATAATATTTCACTAGAATTATTAAAAGTCACTAATGGAAGTATTTCTAATAATAATTCAAACATAAGATTTAAAGAGTGCGTTGATTGTTTCGTAGGTTCTTTTAATTTCAACATAGAACTATTTAGTTGTAATATTTCAGGTGTTGGTAGTAATAATAACGATGTTATTTTTAGAAGTTGTTCTAATAATTCGCAAATATTGAATAATTGTGCTTCTATAACAATGCAATTTTCTTCTAATTGTACTGTTAATTCAAATTGTTCTAAAATAACAATTGAAAGTAGTTCTTCCGTAAACGTACCACCTTCAGCAACGATTAATAAGTATTGGAATTGTAACTCAATTTCATACTCTAACACACCATTAGTTACTTCTTGTGATTTTAAATATATGTCTTCTTGTTCTATACAATCGAACATAAACGGTGTCTTATTTAATCAACCAGTTAGTAATAAAACTTTTACAGCTGCTTTTAATAATGTAGTTATTAATATACAAACTGTAAATACTGAAGTTTTATCTACACCTAAATCAGATATTTGTTATAATTCAAAATCACCAAATGGAAAGATTTGGGGTTTGAGAAGTGATAATAATGGTAATTTAACTAATGAAAGTTTATCATAATGAGTAATGAATTATTAAATATAGCGTTTGTTGATGAAAACACTATAAGAGTTTCTAAAAAAACTGAAAATGGAATAGTATCTTATCTAATAACAGATATTGAAAACGATAAAGCTTCAATATCTGTTATAAATGAGATTAAAAAAATATCTAAAATTTTAAATTCAAGTGTTTTAAAAACACTTGATAAAACTCAAATTTACAATAAATTAAAAGCTGATAAATTAAATCGTGAGATACAAGAAAAATTAAAATCAGCATTTGAAATAAAAAATAAAACTGAAGATTTATAAAATGAGTGGAGAAACAAAAAATTTAGGTTTGGTAAAAGCAATACATGTAGGAACAACGCCACCTAATAATACAATTTTACTTTGGTATGATACTAATTCAGGACAAAATGTTCATAAATATTATGATTTAACATTATCAGATTGGAAGGCTTTAAATACACCACCAACTGGTAGTTTTGATAAAAATCAAATTATACCAATTCCAAGTCCAGTTATTTCTTTAACTATAACTCATACATTGGATAAATTACCTTCAGTTAATGTGGTTGACACTAACGGTTTAAAGGTTAATTGTCAGATAAGATGGGATTTAAATGTTTTAGATACAATATATATTGATTTCATAACACCTCAAAGTGGTTTTGTAATATTAAACTAAAATTACAGTGGCAGTAGAAAAATTTAATGCGGACATTGAGTTATTAGGTCATAAGATAACTCAAGTGAGAATTGACCCAATGTCAAATTCACAAAGAATATCTCTTTCAACGACACTTGGTATTAGTGATAAAGGTCGTGTTGTTTATGATGAAGATGAGGAAGTATTATATGTTTGGAACGGTTTAAATTTTATCGTTGGAAATATAATTTCAGATTGGTCGACAATAACAAACAAACCGTCAACATTCCCGCCAGATTCACATCAACATGTAGAAGCTGATATTACAGATTTAGATAAATACACACAATCTGAAGTTGACACTCTTTTAGGAGAAAAAATTGATTCTAGTGAAAAAGGAATCCCAGCTGGTGTTGCTACGTTAGGTATAGATGGGAAAGTTCCAACTAGTCAATTACCAGAGTCAGTTCAGGGTGATATGACATATAAAGGCGGATGGAATGCTAACACCAATACACCGACTATTTCATCTGGAGTTGGTGAAAACGGTGATTTTTATAGAGTCATAACAGCTGGTAGTACGGTTGTAGATGGGATTAATGATTGGCAAGTTGGAGATTCTTTGATATTTAATATCGGAACTAATAAATGGGAAAAGTTTGACGGTTCTGGTGTTAATTCTGTTTTTGGACGTCAAGGTAACGTTACAGCTCAAGCTGGAGATTATAATGCAACTAAAATAACAAACGATTCTTCAGTTTCAGGTTCTAGCGTAAAAGATGCGCTAAATAATTTGAATTCAAGTAAATCAAACACAGGACATACTCACGAAATTTCTGATGTAAATAATTTACAAAATTCTCTTAATAACAAATTAGAGAATATAGTAAATCAAGGAGTTGGTATAGGATTAGTTTTAACAAAATCTGGCGTTAATCAAGGTGTAAAGAGATTACTTGGAATAAACGGAATAACTATTTCTGATTCAAATAGTAATGCAGATACCGTTGAAATATCAGGTTTAACACCTTCTTCAGCTTTAGCAAATTCAGACCATGCTAGTATTTTAAATATAAATAATACAGCATCCCAATCCATTCCTGCATTAACAAATGTTAAGGTAAATAGCTGGGATTCTAATGGGCCATCACAACAAGGTGTAATACCTTCATTCGGATTAGGTCGTTTAACAATAGGTGTAAATGGAACGTATTTAATATCAATACTTGGAGTTTTAATCGTATCTAACAATACACCTACAGACGTAACCATAAGAGTTTATAAAAACGGTTCGCAACTATCTAATTTTAAAACAACGGTAACTGTTAATAATAATGTAGAAAAAGTACCTTTTTACAAAACTTTACCGATAACAGCTTCAGCTTCTGATTATTTTGAAGTTTTTATTTCTCACAGTGGAACTTTAACTACAAATATTTTAGTTTCAAATTCTGTTCTTTATGCAGTTAAACAAGACGTAGCTAATGGATTTGCTACTTGGGGAAATATATCTGGTACTTTATCTAATCAAACTGATTTACAATCTGCTTTAGATTCTAAAGCAGCCTTAAATCACGAGCACGTAGAAGCTGATATTACAGATTTAGATAAATATACACAAGCTGAAGTAGATTCTCTCTTATCAGGCAAAGCAGCCTTAAATCACACACATAGTTCTAATGATATAGATAATGATTCTTCAGTATCAGGAACTACAATAACCGATGCATTAAATACACTTTTAAGTAGTGCATCAACTTGGGGAAATATATCTGGTACTTTATCTAATCAAACTGATTTACAATCTGCTTTAGATTCTAAATTAAATTCTTCTTTAAAAGGTGCTATAAATGGCGTTGCTGAATTAGATTCTTCTGGTAGATTGCCAGTAGCACAACTACCAACTTCAGTAATGGAATATAAAGGTGTTTGGAATGCAACTACTAACACACCAACTTTATCTTCAGGTGTTGGTAATAATGGAGATTGTTATTTAGTTTCAATAGCTGGTTCTGTTAATTTAGATGGAGAAAATGAATGGGGTATAGGTGATGCTGTTATATTCAACGGAACTTTAGGTCAATGGCAAAAAGTTGGTCGTGATGATTTAGTTACTTCAGTTTTTGGAAGAATAGGTGCTATAACAGCTCAAGCTGGAGATTACGATGCTTCACAAATAGATAACGATTCTTCAGTTGTAGGTTCTAGTGTAAAAGATGCGTTGAATACACTTTTAGGTTCTTCTATAACTAATGGTGATAAAGGCGATATTACTGTTTCTAGTGGCGGAACTGTTTGGACTATTGATAATGACGTAGTTTCTTTTGATAAAATACAAAATATACAAACTAATAGGGTTTTAGCAAGAAGTTCTTCTGGAGTTGGAAACGTTGAAGAATTAACACTTCCTCAATTTAGAACGTTAATAAACGTAGAAGATGGGGCTGATGTAACTGATTCAGTTAATGTAGATGCTGCTGGTGCCGTTATGAATACAGATACATCGACTGCTTCAATGCAGTTTGTTATAGATGAAGACACGATGGTTTCAAATTCCGATACTAAAGTACCAACACAACAATCTGTTAAAGCATATGTTGACGGAAAAATAGCTTCATCAGTAACTTATCAAGGTGGCTATAATGCAACTTCAACTCCAAACAGTTCTTCATTAAAAGGATACATGTATACAGTAACTGTAGCTGGTAATGCTTCTGGATTCTGGCCTAATACTTTAGAGGTTGGTGATGTAATTATAGCAGAGGTTAATTCACCAGCCACTCAAACAGATTGGACTGTAGTAAATAAAGATTTAGATGCTGCTAGTATTAAAGTTAGTTATGAATCTAATCCTGATACTAACGCATACACTAATGCAGATAAAACAAAAGTAGGGTACATAACGGTAACTCAAGCTGTAAATCTTGATACGATAGAAGCAGATGTTGCTGTCAATAATGCTAAAGTATCGAATGTTACTACTAATTTAAGTATTGCTAATAGAAATACTTCAACATTAGACGTTGTTTCATCAGATGGTACTGACGCTACGATTCCAGCAGCAACAACCTCACTTTCTGGTTTAATGACTAGTTCTGATAAAACAAAACTTGATAGTGTTGCTTCTAATGCTAATAATTACGTTCATCCAAATCATACTGGCGATGTGACTTCAACTGGTGACGGTGCAACTGTAATTGCTAATGATGTAGTAACCAATACTAAGTTAGCAAACATGGCAACTTCTACGATAAAAGGTAGAGTAACAGCAGCAACTGGTGACCCTGAAGATTTAACTCCAGCTCAAGTTAGAAACATGTTAAATGTTGCTGATGGAGCAAAGCCAAAACCGACTTTAACAAAAACGATAACTTTAGCAGCACCCACAGCTTCAGATAATATAACTATATTTAGAACAGATGTGGCTATTACAGTAGTAGAGGTTATTGCTGTAAGTACTGGCACCACGCCTTCAACAACTTATCAATTAAAACACCACCCTACTAGAAGTAGTGGTGGATTTAATCTAACAACTAGTGCTGCAACTACAAGTGTTGATACTGGAAACGTAGCTACATTATCAGTACCAAATATAGCAGCTGACTCTTGGATTTGGTTGACAACTACTGCTGCGAGTGGTACAAATGTTTATTTAACTATTGATATAAGATATACTGAAGATTAACATGTATTTTATTATAAATAAAATTGAATATAAGAATGAATCTGTAGTTTATACTCCAATAGGATACACTACAGATTTAATTTTTCGTGATGAAATAAATAATTCATACGAAAGCACCATGGGTATTTGGATTGAAAATAATAAAAATGAATTAGAATCTGGGGAAATAGATATTTCTGTTTTTTTTGAAACTAATCCAGTTGTTTACGTAGCTAAAACGTATTCAGACACAAATGATGGTTTAAACGAAATAAATGAAATATAATGGGTTTAGTTATAGGTAATGGGACTTATAGTAATCTTAATCCCAACGGTACTTCTCAAACTTTAGCACACAATCATGGTGGTGGTACTAATGGTTTATTATTAGTTCACATAGCTATGCAAAACAGCGTAACTGTAACTGGTATGACGTATAACGGTGTTGCAATGACATTAATTAGAAACGATAATTCAACGTCATATTCAAAGAATTATTCTACATATTATTTATTAAATCCAGCAACTGGTAGTAATAATATAATTATAAATTTTAGTGGAGCACAATACAATTCAACTGCAATATTCGCTAGAAGTTTTTCTGGTGCGTCTGGAATAGGTAATACAGGTTTTACGGATGCTATAACTTCTCCACACTCTCAAAATTTAAGCGTTTCTTTAAATTCGATAGTATTTGCATCAGGTCAATCAGGTGCGGCCCAAAGTTTTGGATATGATTTCGATGGTGTAACTGCAACTAACGTTGGTAATGGTTTTAATAATAATAATATAGTGGAAGCAGCTTATTCACAATTATTATCGGCTGGTTCAAAAGCTATTGTAACTAAAGCAGATACTGGAACCATAACAAACTTGAGAATAGAAGTTTTAGAGAGCGTAGCAGCACCACCAAGTAGAAGAAGAATTTTTGTAGTTTAATGAAATACATATATAAAAAATAAAAATACATAAAAACATGAATTTATCAGACAATTTTACATTATCGGAGTTTACTAATTCAGAAACTGCTAAAAAAGAAGGGTACATGGAGCAATTTAATCCTTCAGAAAAAATAATTGAAAATCTTAAATTTGGTGCTAATAAAATAGCAGAACCGATTAGAGAATTCATAGGTGGATTTTCACCAACCGTTGCTTATCGTTGTAAAAGGCTTAATGATAAAATTGGCGGTTCTAATACATCAATGCATTCAACTGGAGAAGCGTTTGATGAAACATTTATCGTGAAAGGTAAAAATGTTTCTGCTTCAGTTTTCTTCTTTTTAGTTAAAAATAGAAAATTAATTCCATTTACAGAATTGATTTGGGAAAAAGGTAATTCTGAAAATCCAAACTGGTTACATATAGGTTGGAAGAAACAAATGGTTCAAGAAATTTTAGTTTTTAATGGAAAAAAATATGAAGATTACTTCAAAACAAAAATGTATGAGGAACATAAAAAATTAGGTTTAATTTAAAATATTATGAAAGCAATTATGAATTGGGTGAAAGATTTATTCGATAGTTCATCCACTACTTCCAGTAAAAGATTTGGCGGTTTAACTTTATTATTCTGGTCGATGATAATGGGTTCTTACTACATATTAAAAGTTCAAATGGGTGGAACTGAAAGTAATACGACTGTTAGTGTTCTTGAGTTTGGTATAGTTTCGGGCGTTGGGTTGCTTGCAGGTGGCACTTTGGCTGAAAGTGTAGGAAGAGGAACTAAAAAGATTACAAAAAAAGATGACGAGTCACAATAAAAAATGTTTCTTCATAAGCACCTTATTTTTATTTTTAGGTGCTTATTGTTTTTATTTCTTTGAATCAAAACCTAAAGAGATAGAATATAAAAAAAGAACAGAAGAAATGGTAAAAAAATATAATGATGTATTAAGGGTTTTAGTTATACAAGATAGTATTTTAAAAATAGAGAGGAACAATAGAGAAAAAGAATTAAAATCACGTGATTCTATGACCTTAAAAGCAACTTCACATTTAGAAACCATAGATTCCTTAACTAGAATAAAAATAAGCAAGAAAGACTTAAATGAAGCAGAAAAATGGCTAGATTCAAAAAACAATCCTACGTATTAATTTTTATTTTTTTAACAACTATTTTATTTTCTCAACAATTAAAAAGATGTGATGAAAATTATATAAAAAAAATAGAGAATAGCGAATGTAATTATGTTGAAATGTCTTTATATAAATTCACTTATTTTTATAAAGCTGAAAAGAATTTAAAAGAAATTCAAAAACATGCAGATTCATTAAAAGTTAGTTTAGATTCTTTAATTTCAATTAATAAAAAAATTGATTCTAGTTACAATAATGAAATAAATGTTTTAAATAATCAAAAAAAAGAATTATTAAATAGTGTTGATGATTTTATATTATTATCTAAAGATTTAGAAAAAGATAATAATAAATTAAAAACAGATAATCAAAAATTGAAAAAGACAAATAATAAAATTTTAACAGTAGCTGTTCCTTCAGTTATTATGAATATAATAATACTTATTATTTGTTTATAAAATGGCGATTGTAAATAATACGGCTACAGAGATAGGTGACGAAATTTTAATACAAGCTGTAACTCCAATATATGGAGTTATTCAGCTTGAAAGTTTTAATGATTTAGTTGAAGGTGAAACTTTACAGAGATATTTCAAAAAAGAGTTTAGTTATTCAATAGATGGTATATTTTTCTCAGATTGGATTCCTTTAACTGATGAAGATTTAAAACAAGTCGTAGTTAATCAAACACAGTCTTTCTATATACATTATAAATACACTAGAGTTGGTTCTGACACTAATGGGGTTTTAATTTTTCATAAAGTTTGTGTAGAAGGACAATTTACAGCACCAACTTGCCAAAATTACTTTATTTTACCAAATTCTATTTATAAAGATTTTTTCTGCAATAATCCTCAACATTCTTTACTTTGTTCTATTTTGACAAATAAAATGTTTGAAAAAGGAATACTTCCAGATTACATAATAAGGAATCAAACAGATAATCCTCAAGAGGATGATAGGGATTTCTTAGATTTTTGGGGAACTGTTTGTTGTTTTTTTGCCTTACAGTTAATGTTAGCTAAAAAAATTGAAAATTTTGATTCTTTCTTAGATAGTTTACAAGATTTTTTAGAACAAAGAGATATTATATTTTGTAAAAATATGTCTGAATTAGAGGATTTACAATATATAAAGGCAAACTATCATGATGAAATAAGACAAAGAGGAACTTATAATGTTTTTAATAAAAAAAGTGTTAATAAAAAAGTTCACGGTGAATTTCTTAGATTAATATGTTATAAAGATTTTTGTGATGAATTCTTTTGGAATCTAATAAACGACCAAGAAATAGGTTGGTGGTTAGGTAAAAGTTCACCTATGTATAAAGGAACGGTATTTTCAACAGAATTAATAAAAGGTGTTGAAAAAACTAAAGATTTTTTATCTTTATCAAATTTTGATATTTTCTCTACAAATTCAAACTCAGTTAAATTAGTTTTTGAATCTAATAAAAATATCACTAGAATTTCAAATGTTCCAAACGGAGAGATTGCAGGATTTTCAGTTAATTTAGATTCTCAAAAACCAAATATTGATAAATCAATAATAATAGATTCAAATGTTGATTATGAAATAACTTTTTGGATTAAACAAAATATTAATGTTGATAATATAAGTTTTGGGTTTATGGGATATGACTGCGATGGTAATGAGGTATTCCCTAGAAAATTAACAGATGGTTCTATAAGTAATTTTTTCTTTCAAAAAAAGAAACTTAATAAAACAAATTTTTGGTATTTTATTAGAGGCGTTATTTATAATAAAAACCAATATCAATTATCAGAAAATCAAGCAAGACTAGATATTGGATTTGGAGAGCATTTAAAATCATTCGGAAATATGGAACGGATAATTCCATATGTAGTTCAAGATAGAGAAAATAATCCTGATTCATTCGGTTCTTTAGATATTTGGGATTTAAAGGTTAGACCATTAGTTAGAGGTGCTGTTGCAAATACTGTATATAATGACAGTTCTATAATACCAAATAAAAACAATGAAGTTTCATTTGGTTCTTTTTCTACATGTTTTTTAACAACAAGTAATATTTTACATGTTACTTATAAAAATTCAAATAAACAAAAAACAAATGAAGATATTTTTAAAATAGCTAGACAAAAATTGATTCCTTACAATTCTTCTTTAGTATTAACAGAATTAACACCAAAAACTCCACCTACAGTTTTGATTTTAAATGAATTTGATTATCTCATTTTAAGATACCGTTGGTTTAATTATTCAGGTTCAGATTTAGATACTAGAACTTGTATTTTTGGCACCATAGATAATTTAATTGACAATAAATATGTAGGATGGAGTAGGGGTGATATATTAGGTGGAAAAAGATATATTGGAGATATAAATGACCCATATATAATTTGGGGTGGTGATGAAACAAATTCATTTGGAGAAGAGCAAATATTAATTAATTTTAAAAAATTAGTTGATGATAAACCTTTGATAATAGATTTCTTTGTAAAATTAAGGGCGTTTTGGTATGGTTCTAAAAATACTGGCGAAGTACAAATTGAATTTGAAACATTCCTTGGTGGTTCTATGAATTCTGTAGGATTAGGTTTTGAAAATGTAGGCGGACAATCTGTAGATTTAGTTACACACGAAACTATTGTTAATTTAATTAAAAGTAATTCATCACTACCAGCAGAGCAAATTGATGGGGATGAATTAGGTGTTATCAAATATAATAAACTTACTAAACAAGCTGTATTAAATCCAGCGTAAAATTAAAAATAAAATGAGTAATAGATTACATTTTAGCGAAAATTTATTTATAGATAATCTTGAATTAAGAAAATTTCAAGATTTTATATTTGAAGAAGGTTGGGAAGAAATTATTAAAAATAAAATAGGTTCTTTTGGTGTAGTTAAAAATAATAAAATAGACCAAGGATTTAATAATTTTAAAATTTCACAAGGAACTTCTTTAAATGGTGAACCTACTATTGTTGTTAATGAAGGTTATTGTGTAGGATATGACCAAAATAAAAACAGTATTGAGATAATAAAAAACGAATGGACTAAACCAATAGTTTTTCCTCAAAACGGACAATATTATTGGGTAAAAATAGAGCCTGAAATTAATTTTATAGAAAAGGGTGTTTGCAGTATAGATGAAAACGGAAACTTAATTGGAGTTGGTACTGAATTCACTAAAGTTTTAAGAGGTCAACCTAATTTTCCGCAAGTAATTAGATTTTACAGATTAGATAAAACAGATAATTATACAAAAATTCAATCTGGACTTAATCCATTAGAATACACTGTAGCGCAAGTTATAGATGACCAAAATGTAATATTACAAGGTGATTTTTTAAATGAAAATAGTCTTTATTATGAAGTTGTTGGAACTTTCACTCCAGGATATATAATTCCAGAAGAGGATAAAGGTATTTTTAGAAAAAATGGTTGTAAGATTTCTTTAGTTCAAGAAAATTCACCGACTACAGAACCTAATAAACCTAATCACGTTGTAGATAGAGAATTTTTCATTTATAGAATAAAATATGAAAACGGACAGATGAAAATTGAAGATTTTAGAAATGAAATTTTCAAATTAGATTCTGAATTTGACATAGAATATGTTTCAAATTTACCAATACCAAATATAGGTTTAGTTAGAGTTGAATTTTCTCAAGGTTCTACTAAAGAGAATAATAATGCCATTGTTGAGTGGGGATTTTTTTCAAATTCTTACGATGTTTTTCCAGGTATGGGAAAAATAACTATTTTAAACGGTTCAGGTGGTAAATTTAAAACGTCAAATGATTTTCAAAACGGTGATTTTGATGGTTTTAGAATTTATGTTTTAGATTATATTAAAAATGAACTGAATGATGATTACTATTCTAGTTTTGAAAAAATATATAAAATTTTAAATTCTCAGAAAAACGGAACAGCTATTGATTTATTACTTGAGAATTTTTCTCCATTAGATTTTATTCCTGAATATTATTCTAGTGGTGTAAATTACACTTACGGTCAAAAGGTTTCTACGACTTTAGGAACACATAGATTAGTTGTAAGTTCATTATCTGGAATTTCTCCAGTACAACCTACATATAATAACGGAACTATTTATTCAACAAATCAATTCGTCACTTTCTTAAATGGAACTTATAGAAGTTTATCGAATTCAAATTCAGGTAATACGCCAGATGCTAATCCTAGTTTTTGGGAATTAGTTTGGGAGAATTATAAATCTAAAATAGTAATCGTTCCAGATTGTGAAGAAGTTATAATCCACGTAAAAGTGGGTGATGATTTAACTGAAATAGTTGATACTGCAGATATCACAGATAATTGTTCTTGTGAAGTTTCTGGAGTACAAAAAGTAAAAAATAGTTATGAACAAAATCAATCTTATCCAGCTATCTTTGGAAGAGGTGTAGTACCACTAATTGCTCTAAACTTAGAAGGTGGAGAAAAACAAGATGAACTTGTTTACAATATACAGTATAGAACTAAAAATAATAAGATAATAAGTTCAAGAAAGGTTTTGCCTAGTGATTCAATTGGTTATATGGATGAATTAGGAAACATGATTCCATATGATACTACTTTAATTGATTATGCTTTTATCAAATCTATACGTTCAAAAGAATCTTATCAGGATTTTAAAGAACGAATTGACCTTGGTGATAAATTAGGTTGGGAAAATATAGATAATTTAGAGGATACAGCTTCAACTTTTGCTGGAAGAATAATACCGATAAAAGTTGGTGTTAATAAGCAAAGAATAATAATAAAAGATTCTGGAATATTAACGTCAGATATTTGGTTTGACCTAAATTTAATTGATGTAAAATCTGGTAATGAATTTGAATTTTATTTTGAGAAATTCATAGATGAGAATCAACAATATAAGATTAATTTTATACAAGGCGGTTTAACTGGTAATATTTTATATTCATTATCTAGCGAATTAAGACAAGGAAATTACATAATTAGATTTAAATATGACGGTGATTTTTCTTCTTGGCATCCAATAGGTGAGTTGAATTCTTTTAAGGGTTATAATCATTTTAAACCAACTATTTTATCTAATGAAACTAGCGGTTTTATTTTATTAACAAGCAATCCTAAAAATACAGAATTAGCACCTGATGGTAAACGTGTTATAATACTTGAAGGCGATAGAAATGTAATTTCTATAAACGATGATGCTGGGTATGGTGAGTTTGCATACGTAAGGTTTAAAAACAACATACCTATAACAGAATTATATCTTTCAAAGCATAAAGATAGTTCTGATATAAAAATATCTAAAGATGGCTTAGAAGCTGAAGATTTAGAAGCTATTACTGGTAATAAAAAGTATTTTTGTTTCAACTCTTCAGAAAAACATGATACTAATGGAGATTTCTTTTCTATTTTAGAAAATGAAACTGTATTGCATTTAATACTTGGAAAAAAAGAATGGGCTAGTAATTCAAGACAAGGGTATTATTTGGTTTCAAATAGTAATGATAGAAGTGAAATTGCTAAAGCGAGAAAACAACCTAAAGTATTAAGTAATACAAATAACGGATTAATAAGTCCAATACCTAGTGGTAACGTTTCTTCCACAGAAGGTTTCGACCATACTGCTGTAACTTTACCTAATGATGGTGAAGAATATTTTATAACAATTTGGGGTTCTTTTATTATGTTTCCAACACCTGGGAATACAGAAAAAACTTATTTTACAACTGAAGGTTCTCTAAAAATTGATGGTGTGGTAGTTCATAAATCCTCACACAAACTTTATGGACCAGGAGGTGCTTTAGATACTATTGATGATTGGGCTGTAACCCATAATCATTTCTGGGTTGGAGAGATAAAAGCTGAAGGACAATCTATTATGATTGCTAGTAAAACAGACCAACAATATTCTGTTTCAAATACTAGATTAGATTATTTATTATTACCAAAAGAGGATTAATATGAAATGGTATTATAGTGGAGCAAAAACCTTAGATTCAGAACAAAGGTCACCAGAAAAATCTCTTGGTGGATATAGAAGTTCTACCGTCATTCCAAACGGTAGAATAAATTCTATGTTTGATGAATTTAGTTCTTTGATGTTGATAGAAGGAAAACCTGAAACTAAGGCTTTTTTTATAAAAAATGATTTTACGGAATCAGTCAAAGATATAATTATTTATGCAACTTACCCAGAAAATCCAGAAATTAATTTTGAAATTTCTACGGTTATGGGAAATAACATGGAATTATTGAAATCTAGTTCTGACGAACCTTATTATGAAGAGTTTTATGATTGTAAGGTTGTGTTTTCTTATTCTGATTTAATAGTTAATGATAATTTTACTATTGGTGAAGTTGTAAAAATAGAAGGTGTGGAAATAAAAGTTCCAGATGGTAGAAGAGAAACTTTCATGAATAATGCCGTTAAAGCGTTTGATTATGATTTTAAGTATAAAGCCTACAAGATTAGTGAAAGTGTTCTTAGAATTGAATATAGACTATTAGGTGTTTATGTAAATAATCCGATAGTTGAAACTTTTAATGAAGGAGTTATAATAACAAAGCCTTTTGATTTTGGATTTGATAATAGTAGATTAATAGCAAATGAACTACAACCTAATGAATCAATTGGTATTTATTTAAAAAGGACTATTAATAAAAAACAAACTAAAACGTTTGAAGATTATAAAGAAGCGTATGAAGAATTTGCTAAAAGCGGTTATCAACAAACACAAAATCTTACTGTAAAAAATATAAATTTCTGTTTAGAATTCAATAAATAATGGAAACAAAACACTTAACTACGAAAAATTTTAGTGAACTTGAAGGAACAGGTTCACCTAATGGGGTAATTACACCTATTTATAAAGGTCAAATATATAGAGATTTAAGTGTAAATCCTAACGGTATATGGATGTCTGCAGGTTTGACTAATGATTCATGGCAAAATTTATTAGGATTCCCAGATTCACTAATACATTACTCTGAAGTGGAAGGTGTCGATTCAAAATGGAGTAATTATAAAGTTAAAAGAACGGTGATAACTGGATTACGTGCTAGTTTTGAAATTGAAGTTTATAATGATGGAAAAACTTCCTTTTCTATAAACGATGTAATTCCTCAAAATTTCTTAGGAAAATCTTTTTTTAAATTAAACAGATTAACTTATTTAATAAAAAAATTGTACGGCTGGGATTCTTCAACTGGTCGAGTTTTGCGTGATGGTACTATAACTACAACAGCTGGTTCTCCAATAGTTACTGGAGTTGGTACTGATTTCGTTGAAGATTTTAATGTTAATGATAAGATTTATGATAGCGTAGGAACATTTATTGGAAACGTTCAAACGGTAGATTCTTCAACTCAAATAACATTAACTACAAATGCTGCAATTGTAGTTACAAATTCCCCAGTTAGGGCGTTTAGATGGTGTGATACTACTGGTTTTAGCAGAGTTGGATTTAACGACATAATAAACTCTTCAGCTAGTGACCCAAACACTATAACAAAAATAAAAATAGAAGGTTTACAAACAGGTCACATGCAACAATTTGAAGGAACAATGGGAATTTCTTATAATTTACCTACTGATGATATTGACCCATTAGTGCCTTCTGGTTATACACCTGGTTATTTGCCTAAGAATTTGACTATTGATAGTTTAGATATGACTTATGACCCATATGAATTATCTGTATCTGGATGTTCTGAAGGTAGTTTTGTTATAATTTTAGATGGATATTTATTGTAAAATTATTATAGATGACTTTAAACGATTTAGTTGATTGTGTTTATTTAATAAATTTAGAAAAATCTAAAGACAGACTTGATAGTTTTAAAGAGCAATCATTAAAACACAATATTAAATTCAATAGAGTTATTCCAGTAGATTCTTCATTATTTTCTGTAAATCCTACTAGTGATAACGGTTGGAATAATAATGCTAAATCATTAAAGGAAACTACTAAAAAAATAATACAAGAAGCTAAAAAAAATAAATTCAAGAATATTCTTATTTTTGAAGATGATGCTAAGATAGATAGTGATAAATACACCCACTTTTTAGCTGATTTAAGAAACTTTCTTAGTTTAGTAGGGTTATTCGACTTCATACATATTTTCCACTCTCACGGAGTTGAGTTTTCACTTGAAAATATTTATAACTTCAGATTAACTAAAGATGGAGTTTTTGGATGTGTAGCTTATATTGTAAATGAGAGTGTTTATGATTTATATATTGAAAATCTGGATAAGTATGAAGTTCCAATAGACCATATTACTAAAAGAATACATTTTTATCGTAGGAAGTCTTTTTTGTATATGAATGAAGTTATTTATCATGAAAAAAATAATTGGTCGACACTTAGAGAAAAAATTGTAGATTATTAATTACAAGGTTAATTTTAAAAACAAAGATTATGGTTTACATTAAATGTTTGAATGTTAAAAAGAGTAAATTATTTTATATAATACATTGTTTATCAGAATCAGATTCTGTAAAGCTTTTTGATAAGTTACACGATAATGGTGTCAAAATGAAAAAAATTAATAAAGACCAGATTGAAGATTTAAATCCATATCTGGAAGAAGTTACGGATTGTTTTTTTATTCCGAAAGGCTGTTATAATCCTAAAGAAATTGACATCATTTTAAATTCAAAAAACTACTCTGGTATAAGACAAATTTTTTGATTTCATTTTTTCATC